>ENA-OQIK01000127-OQIK01000127.1-human-gut-metagenome-genome-assembly--contig:-NODE-127-length-67076-cov-5.658905_pt1 | contig 67076 bp, 70 predicted proteins | sample MGYA00242578_ERZ504743 | MGnify/ENA primary metagenome ERZ504743 (study PRJEB26092, sample SAMD00036441) | human gut metagenome | host: Homo sapiens | study: EMG produced TPA metagenomics assembly of...
TTAATTCTGGTGTATAACTACTTCCTCCACCAATTGTTACAATTTTTACAGGTTTTTTACTCATTTTTATATCCTCCATTTTTTGACATATTCATTATAACATAGAGGTCTATACAAGAAAGCTTATTTCATTTTATGAAAAAAAATAGAAGCGTGAGCTTCTATTTTAAATTATCTAATACTTTATAGATTTCTTCAGCAACTTCATCCATTGATTGATTTCCATCAACGTTAGTAAGTTCACCTAACATTGTATAGTAATCAATTAAAGGTTTTGTTTGTTTATTGTAAGTATCAATACGTACTTGAACTGCTTCTTCACTTTCGTCAGAACGTTGTATTAATTCTCCACCGCATACGTCACAAACACCTTCTTTTTTAGGTGGGTTATAAACGATATGATATGATTTACCACAATCAGCACAAGTTCTTCTTCCTGATAAACGTTTAACTAAGACATCTTCAGGAATATCTAAGTTGATTACAGCATCAATTTTAAAATTGAACATTGAACAAATATCAGCTAATTTTCTAGCTTGAATGATTGTTCTTGGGAAACCATCTAAGATGAAACCATTTTTAAATTCTTCAGTGTTAATATTTTCTTCTAAATATTCTTGAATCATTTGAATTGTAAAATCATCTGGTACTAAATAACCAAAAGAAATAAAGTATTTAGCAATAACACCAAATTTTGTTTCTTCTTTAATTGCTTTTCTAAATAAGTCACCTGTAGAAATTTGTTTTAAACCATATTTTTCCACCAATTTAGCAGCTTGAGTTCCTTTACCAGCACCTGGTGGACCCATTAAAATTATATTCATTACTATCTCTCCTTTAAGCAATGACTATTATATGCTTTTTTTTCATTAAATGGAACTAATTTATGAAAAAAAGAAGACTTTTTTAACGATTCTATAACTCTTTTTAAAAGAAAGGGTTTTCATTTATTTTTTCCATCTAAAATAAAACTCTACACCGCCTTGTAAATTATAAACTCCATAACTCATTTCATGAAGTTCTAAAATATTTCTAACGATTGCAAGACCTAAACCTGTACCTTTTTGATCATCACTGACAAAAGATTCCCAAATGCTATCCATTCTATTTTCATCAATTTGTTTTCCCTTATTTTCAATCGAAAATTCATTTTCTTTGATTTTAATTTTAATCGTACTATTAATAAATGCATGTTTGATTGCATTTGATAAATAATTTTGAATAACCATTTCTATTCTTTTTCTATCACCTACAATTAAAACATCTTCTCCTTGTATTTCTATCTTTAATTTTTTATCCATTAATAATTGTTCATAATCATCAATAATATCTTCACTTAGCTCTCTTAAATCAATTTCTTTTTTATCTAAAGTAATCGCCTTTGCTTCAAGTTTTGATAAATCTAACATTTGTAATACTAGATCATTAATAACACTAATTTCTTTATTGATCACCTCTATATACTTAGCTTTTTTATCTTCATCATCTACATTTTCTAACAAATCAATATTTCCATTAATAATGGCAAGAGGTGTTTTAATCTCATGGGTAAATTGAGCAATAAATTCTTTCCTTAATTGTTCCATCTTCTTCACTTGATCTATTTCTAAATTCAATGCATCTATATTTCTTTTCAAGTTAGAAGACATCGTATTAATATGACTTGAAAGACTTGATAACTCATCATGTCCTTTTGTATCTAATACACCTTCAAAATTATTATTTGTGATTTCCATTGCAATACGATCAATTTCTTTAATACGTCTTGTTGTCATATAAGAAATCAAATATGAAAATAAAACGATAAATAAGAAACCACCTAAAAGTAATGGAAAGTTATCTTTAAACAAATCATTTCTTAATTGATTTCTCCCTCCACTTTGAAAATCATAGAAAACTGCAATTAAGGCATTGGGGGCTGGTTCTTGTCCTTCAACGTAACCATGATGCTCATCTAAAGGAAGAAGTAATACAGAATATGAATAATTATCTAGTATCTTTGTAAAAGAAGCATACGTTAATGTTCCTTTTTTAAGAGAGGTTGCAATTTCATTTGTCTTTTTTATAGCAGTTTGCGAATTAGAGTCAATTGAAACATCATCTAAAAAAGAAGCAAGCCCTGCATAGACATTTGAAAAATGTTCATTTACAGCCTTTTTAGATAATTCATTTATTTTTGATGTAGAAACTCTTGTATCCCCATAAGCCTCCTCTTCATTTTTCTTTAAATGTACTTCGCCATTTTCTACATAGGCTTCATAAAATGCTTCAACGGTATTTCCTTTTTTTTGACCAAAGATATCTGTATTATAATGTATAAAAGTCGGTTTAACCTTATAATACCGATTTTTTGTATTATATGTTGATTGTGACGTATCTTTAAAGTTCTTTAATTCTTCAATTTGTCCTTCAAAGTATAAATGAATATCATCATATTCATTTTTTTCAACATCTTTAATTGTTTCTATTAATAACTGATATTGTTCACTTGATAAAGATGACAAATCAATATAATAACGTGCATCATAGAAATCATCAGAATAATCTGTATCTACATCACTCTCATTAATTTCTACAAAAGGATCATGTACAATAAGTAAATGATCATCTTTTTCATATCCATATTGTTCGATTGGATTTCCATAAGTATCTAAAAGATATATTTTAGTTGAATCATCTTTAGGTAATTCACTTAACCCTTGTTTTATCTTATCTAAATCAAACTCTCTATACTCTCCATTTTTATTAGAAATAGCTGTACAATAATTTATATAGTCATCTGAAGTACTACTTTGACTGTAATAAAGGAGTTCATTAAAACTTTGATCATATTTAGTCTTTACAATATATCCAAAAACAACCATAAAAGAAATAAACAAACAAATAAACACCTTAAACTGAATGCTTCTTATTCTTTTCATAATTCTTCTCCTTTCCACACATATCCAGTTTTAACAATAGTTTGAATATAATAAGAATATTTTCCCAATCGTTTCCTTAAACGTTTGATATACGTATCTACTGCTCGTCCATCACCATAATAATCATAGCCCCATAAAGCATCTAAAATTTTTTCTCTTGATAAAACAATCCCCTGATTTTTCATTAAGTATCGAAGAAGTTTAAATTCTTTATCTGTTAAAACAATATCATTTTCTTCAATCACTAAAATATGTTTATCTAAATCCAAAATCACTTTTCCTGATTGAAGTTGCTTCGTTTTAATCTTTTTATTTCTTTTTAAAAGCGCTAAACATTTAGCATATAACAAAGAAGGTTTAAATGGTTTAGTAATATAATCATCTGCCCCATATTCATAAGCCTTTAATTGGTTTTCATCTTCTGATAAAGCACTTATAAAAACGATGAGCGTATTATATTGACTTCTAATTTGTTTACAAACTTCATAGCCATCAATTCCTGGCATCATAATGTCAAGTAAAATGATATCGATTGTATCATCTAATATTGCTAATCCTTCATAACCATTTTGAGCTTCTATAACTTCTATTTCTTTATGATCAAAATACTCTTTAACAAAGTCTCTTACTTCTTTATGATCTTCAATCATCAACGCTTTATACATTACTACCACCTCTTTAACTTTATTGTAGCATGACTATGTGTAAAAGATGTGAAAAAAAGATGACGGTTAGTCATCTAGTGCTTTCGTATAATTATAATGTAATTTTTCATAGCCTTGTCTTTCATAAAAGCGATGCGCATCTTTACGATAAGTAGAAGTAGAAAGTTCAATTTGTTCAAGTTGTTTTTCTTTAGCAATCTCTTCAATTTTTTCAATCAATTGTTTACCAATTTTCAAATTTCTTTTTTCTGGCAAAACAATCAACTCTACAATTTCACCTGTATCACGATCATGATGTAAATAATGATGTATTTTAAAACTTAAAAAACCTTCTATTTTTTCATCACGATAAACTAAATAAATAATACCTTCATCTTTTAATGAATTTTCAAAAACATAATCAAAGTGTTCTTTATTGATTTCTTTATTTTCTAAAATACAAATCAAATTATAGATTTCTTCTTTATCTTCTAACTTAGCATATTCAATCATATTCTTCTTCCTTTATAAGTTTTTGTAAATCACTTTGATAATCAATATCATAAAGCTCTTTTTCATTTTCAATTATAAAATAAAAACATTCTTGTGGATATTTATTAACAATCGTTCGTCCTCCTTGATCTTCTTTTAAAGAATATAATTCATTAAAATATTCTTTAGAAAAAATTACCGGATTTCCAACTCTATCTTTAAACATTAAAGAACATATAGAATAAGATGATTGATTAAATGTATCAATCATCTTATTAAGTGTTTGATAAGAAAGATACGGTTGATCTGCAACCATAAACATCATTTGATAGTCATCCTGTTGGTTGATATGATCTAAAGCAGCTTTAATAGAATAGGAAATTCCTTTTTCACTTAAAGGACTTTTATAGCTATAGATACATTCTTCTTGTATATCAATTGTATTAGAGACAATAATAATTTCTATATCATTACGATATTTTAATAATTGTTTCAAAGTATCGATGCCGTAAAGATAAAGTTCTCTTCCTTTAAAAAGCGCATGTAACTTATCTTCCTTAAAACGCCGACTATTTCCAGCCGCCAAATAAATAATATATGTTTTCATTATTCATCAATTGCCATTAAGATTTTTTCAGGAGTCATTGGAAGATCCTTTAGATATTTACCCGTTGCCCGATAGATAGCATTGGCAATTGCAGGAGATGGTGTATTAATAACAATTTCACCAATCGATTTTGCACCAAATGGACCAGTTGGTTCATAGCTACTTTCAAATTCAACTCTAATTTTTCCCATATCCAAACGTGTAGGAATTTTATATTGCATAAAAGAGTTTTCAGGAATAGCTCCACGTTTTGTATATTGAACATCTTCATAAAGAGCCATACCAATTCCTTGAACTAAGCCACCTTCTGTTTGAACACGTGCTAAATTTGTATTAATAACAGTACCGCAATCGACAACAGCAACATAATCAAGAATATCAACTTGTCCTGTTTCTTTATCAAGTTCAATTTCAACCATTCCTACCATATAAGGTGGTGGTGAAACTGGAGATGAATGTGTAACTGTAACTTGTGTTTCAATATTATTTCCGCACATTGCTTTTAAAGCAAGCTCCTTTAAAGTTAAAAGTTCGTTTGTCTTTAAATTTTTAACACCTTGTGAGGTAAATTCAACATCTTCTTTTTCACAATGAAATGTTTGTAAAGCAAGATTACATAAATTATTTTTTAATTTTTCACAAGCTTGCTCTACTGCTTTTCCTGTTACATAAGTTGTTGAAGAAGCATAAGAACCTGAATCATAAGGTGAAATATCTGTATCTGCCCCAAAGACAACAATATGATCAACATCACAATCTAAACACTCAGCTGCCATTTGTGCAAGAATGGTGTCGCAACCTGTTCCCATATCAGCTGCGCCTATATGAAGTGTATAATAACCATCATCTTCAAGTTTTAATGTGGCAGATCCCACATCAACCCCTGAAATACCAGATCCTTGCATAGCCATAGCTACTCCAGCACTTCTAATCTTACCGTTTTCTAAGACGCGCACCTTTGATTTATTTTCCCAATCAAAAAGTTTTTTAGCATGCTCCATACATTTATCTAAGGCGCATGCTTTTGCAACCTCATTATAATAAGCCCCCATTGTTTGACCTTGTCTAACCATATTCTTTTCTCGAATAACTACTGGGTCAATACCTAAAATTCCTGCCATTTCACTAACAATCGATTCTACCGCAAAAAGTCCTTGCGTCGCTCCATAGCCACGATAGGCACCAGCTGCTTGACAATTGGTATAAACAACATCATAAGAAAATTTAAAGGCTTCAAGATTATTTGTATAAAGTGGAATCGATTTATGTCCCGATAAACCTACTGTTGTTGGTCCATGTTCACCAAAAGCACCACTATTTGAAAGAGTATAAACGTCCATTGCTCGAATTGTTCCATCATTCATTGCTCCTAATTTAACAGTCACTTGCATTTCATGACGTGGTGTAGAGGCAATTTGTGATTCTTTTCGACTATAAATCATTTTAGAAGGTTTCTTGGTCATCCATGTTACAAAAGCAGGATAAACTTCAGCTACAACAGTTTGTTTAGCCCCAAATCCTCCTCCAATTCTTGGTTTTTCAACACGAATTTTCGATTGAGGAATATCTAATGCGTTAGCAAGAATTCTTCGACAATGGAAAACAATTTGAGTGGAAGAAATAACATGAAGTCTTCCATAAGGATCGATTTCACAATACGTTCTAAAAGTTTCCATCATTGCTTGTTGGTTTGCTCTTGTATGATAGGTTCTTTCAATAACTTGATCACAAGAAGCAAACACTTTTTCTAAATCACCTTGACTTGAAGAATCTGTTGCTACAAGATTTCTATGATTATCAGCACCTACTGGACATAAAGCTTTCCAATTTTCTTCAGGATGAACTAAGATGTTATTATCTTTTGCTTTCGTAAAATCAAGAACTGGTGTTAAAACTTGATATTTTACTTTAATAATTTTTAAAGCGCGATCAACAACCTTTTCATTAATACCAGCAACAATAGCAACAGCATCTCCTACAAAACGAACTCTTTGATCTAAAATTAAACGATCATAAGGACTTGGTTCTGGAGACGTTTGACCTGCCATGGTAAAACGTTTTTGAGGAACATCTTTATACGTATAAACAGCTTCAATACCTGGGATTTTTTGAGCTTTAGAAACATCAATTTCTTCAATCAAAGCATGAGCATGTGGTGATCTTAACACTTTAACAACTAAACAATCTTGACTTGTTATGTCATCTACATAAACAGGTTTACCAAGTAAAAGATTCATAGCATCTTTTTTCATGACCGGTTTTTCAATATGTTTATAAGCCATTATTCATTCCCCTTTTCTTCAAGATAGTTTAGGTAATTTTTTATTCCTCTAAGTTGTCCTTCATAACCTGAACAACGACATAAATTTCCAGCTAAAAATTCTTTAATTTCATCATCACTTGGATGAGGATTTTCTTTTAATAAAGCAAGTGTATTCATCATAAATCCAGGATTACAAAAACCACATTGTTCAGCTCCTTGACTAGCAATAAATGTTGCAAGTGGCTTTGCTTCTTCTTGCATCCCTTCTAAAGTAACTACTTTTGCACCATTTGCACGCATTGCAAGAACACTGCATGAAAGCACTGGTTTATCATTTAATAAAACCGTACATAATCCACAGTTACTTGTATCACAACCACGTTTAACACTATAGCAACCATTTTTTCTCACAAAATCAATAAGTAATAAATCAGGTTCTATGTCTTGTACAATTCTTTCTCCATTTAAAGTTAATTTAATTTCCATATACATCCTCCTTTAATTGAAGAAAAGCTCTTTTTATTAAAACTTTTGCAATTTTTTGACGATATTCTTTAGATGCTCTTGAATTGCTTCCTAATTTTAATTCTGATAAAACACATTTTGTAAAACTTTGAATACTTTCTTCAGTAATACCTGTTTCAAAATAGCTATCCCATTAAACGCTACAGCATGTAAAGGTCTAGCTCCAATGATACATGTATAATGTTGATCAATACAACTTACAGCACAGGTTAAAACTGGAAAATCTGTTGAAATATTTCTTTGTGATAAATAAACCACATTTGTTGGTACTTTTTTAATAATTACTTTTGTAAGAATATCTTTTGTAAATTTCATATTTGCAAATTTTTTGATAGAAACACGCCCAGTTGGATAAAGTTCTACCTCACAATCAAGTGCCATAAAAAGTGTTAAAACATCAGAAAAACCAAACCTTCCATAAATAGATCCGCCAATTGTCGCTAAGTTTCTAAATTGGACACCGACAATATGACGCACACTTTCTTTAATAGCTCCTTGTGTAAAATGGTTTAATTGTTCATTTGTTTCAAGTTCTCTTAAAGTAACCATAGCACCAATATGTATTTCATCATCTATTTCTTCAATTTGATCTAAATGCAAATCAGATAAATCAATAGCAAAATTAACATTTCTATTTTGCATTTTAAGCCATAACATACCACCTAAAACAACACTCAGCGGTTTTTTTGCATATTCATAAGCTTCCTCAATTGTTTGAGGTCGCACATAATTTCTAATTGATAACAAAGAAAGCCCTCCTTTATTGTTTTTCTTTTGGTAATAAAATATTTAAAATAATTGCTACAAAAGCAGCAGGTACAATTCCTGATTCTCCACAAATCATTTGAATAGCTTGTGGAAGTTGCACTAAAATTGCACTATTTGCACCTATACCATAACCTAATCCTAAAGCAACTGAGACAATTGTCATTGAACGAGCAGTAAGGGGTTCTTTGGTAATCAATTGAACACCAGACATAACAATCGATGAAAACATGATGACTGCTGCTCCACCTAATACTGATTGAGGCATAATTGAAACAAGTGCCGCCAATTTAGGAAATAACCCACAAATAATTAGGAAAATCGCACCACACGCTAAAGCAAAACGATTGACAATTTTAGTCATTGTTACTAACCCAACATTTTGTGAAAAAGATGTATTTGGTAAAACACCAAATAAAGCAGCAATAGATGAACCAATACCATCACAGATAACACCACCTGATAATTCTTGGTCTGTAGCTTCTCTTGACATTCCACCTTCCATAACACCAGAAATATCACCAACAGTTTCAACAGCTGTAACAACAAACATAATTAAAACTGGTAGGATTGCTCTTAAATCAAAAACCGGTTTTACTGGCATGAGTTTTGGTAAAGCAAACCATTTTGCTTGAGCCACCTTATCCCAATTTAAAACCCATGATTTAACAAACTCTGTTCCATCACTGGCAACACCTGTTGTTGAAATAAACAATGGTAAAATCATACATAAAACATAACCACAAACAATTCCAATTAAAACAGCCGAATTACTTAGCATTCCTTTTGTACCATGCTTAAAAGCTAAAATAACTACTAAGACAAATAAACCAATCAAAAGATTTTCTACAGATCCATAATCTTTAGCACTACTTCCTCCCCCGAAAGAAGCAACACCAACACCAATTAAAGATAAACCAATCGATAAAACAACTGTTCCTGTAACAACAGATGGAAAGAAACGACGCAATGGTTTTAAAAGAAAACCTAAAACCGTTTCAAATAAACCACCAATAATACTTGCTCCCATGATGGCACCATATCCTAAAACGCCACCACCCATTACATGAGCAACACTTTGGAAAACACCAATAAACCCTGAACTTGTTCCCATGATAATTGGGACTTTCCCACCAATAGGACCTATTGAAAATAATTGTACTAAAGTAACCACACCGGCAATAAGCATTGCATTTTGTAAAAGTGAAACTTGAATTGCAGCAAATACATCTGCATCATGCGTTGCAGCACAAGCTCCCGTAATAATAAGTACGGGTGTTAAGTTACCAACGAACATTGCTAGAACGTGTTGTAAACCTAAAATAATTGCCTGTTTTAAAGGAATTTTCCCTTCAAAATCATAAGGACTTGTATACTCTTTTTTCTCCATATTCTCTCCCTCATATTTAAACTAACCTTCTAAAAACAAGAAAATTGTAGCATAACTCTATTTTTTCATCAAGATAATACAAAAAAATAGATTTATAGACATAAAAAAAGCAGCTAATGCTGCTTTATAGGAAGAAATAAAACATCATTACTTCCTCCACAAATCATTCCTAAATTGGCACTTTCGCTATTATTTAATTCATAATGTTTTATCATTACCTTTTGACAATTCTTAGCATCTAAAATAGCTTGATATTCTTCTCTTCCCCCACCAATAGAACCAATAATTCCTTTTTCATTGACAAACATCATACTACCAACTGTACGTGGTGTTGATCCTTTTTTATCAATAATAATACATAAAACACCATCACCTTGTACTTCTAATAAGTCACTTGTCATGCTTGAATATTGATGTTCATTTTTAATAGCTATAATTTCAGACATGATACTGACGGCAATCTCTGCAGGGGTTACCGCTTTTATTGGAAGTCCAATAGGCGCATGTACCTTATCAAGTTCAACTTGTTGATATCCTTCTTCTAGTAAAGCATCATAGGTTTGTCTAACTTTCTTCTTGCTTCCAATCATTCCTACATAAAGACTTTGTCGAAAAAGTGTCTTTTTTAAACACAAACGATCATCTTTATGTCCTCTTGTCACAATGACATAACATGTATTTGCTTCCTTAGGAAAATAGGAATCAGCTTTATCAAAAGAAACACAATGAATTTCATTTGCTTCTGGAAATAATTCTTTACATGCAAATTCTTTTCTTTCATCAATAACAATCGTATAGAAATCCAACATAGAAGCAAGTTTACTTACATATTGGCTCACATGTCCTGCACCCAAAATAACAAGTTTCGGTTGTGGTAAGAACCATTCTTCATTAATAAGTGTTACTTCCTTTTGATTTTCTAATAACGAAGCTAGTGCTTTTTCATAAAGCGAACTTGCTTCATTCACTTGAATTTCTATGGGAACATTATATTTTTTAATTTTTTCTAAATAGATGTTGATAAGTTGTTGAATAAAAAGACTATCTACTTTTTGATTTCCATCAATTTTCATTTCTTGATAACCATGAACAACATCTTGAACAGGTTTTCCAAGTCCCTTTAAAGAAGTAATTAAAATAATTTCATTACTATCTTTGTCTACAACAGGTTCATTATTTCTTGGATATTTTAAAGGTAATCCATGAGAACCATCAGCTTCAATTAAAATTACATCTATTTCTTTTTTTAATCTTTCTAACACTTCATCATCTAAAGCTTTAATTTTTTGATTTTTGGCTTTGCTACCTGCATGTACGTAGCCACGCTTTTTAATTTCATTTATAATTTCTTCATAACTCGGATCGACTAGTGTATTTTCTTCAATTTTCATATGAGTAGAAGTTGTCATTAAAACAGTCTTACCTTCTTTTAAGTATTGATCTTTTAACTGTTTTATTTTTGTTGTCTTTCCACCTGAACCAATAACACTAATTATCATAATTACCCTCACTAATTTCTTTAATTGCTTTGATGAAAAATTGTATTTCTTCTTTTGTATTCATAAATGAAAGTGATACTCTTACGATTCCACTTTTCACTGTATTGAGATGTTGATGCATCAAAGGTGCACAATGAGTACCGCAACGAATCGCAATATCATACTTATTATTTAAAAGATCGGCCACTTGAAAACTATCCATTCCTTGTATATTAAATGCAAGAATTGGTGTTCTTTCTTTGAAATCACCATATAAAACAACTTGTGGAATATTTTTTAAACCATCATATAAAAATTCAACTAATTCATTTGTGTATTTTGATTTTTCATCTTGATATTTCATTAAATAACAAACCCCTGCCTTTAAAGAAACAATTCCTGTCATATTACGTGTTCCTGCTTCAACATGTTCAGGGTAGTAATCACTTTGAAAATGATTAAAAGAATCCATTCCTGTTCCACCACTTATTAAAGGTTCCATTTCTATAGATTGAGCTAAACAAAAACCACCAACTCCACTATTTCCAAGCAATCCTTTATGACCACTAAAACATAAAATATCTAAATTCATCTTTTCCATATCAATGAGAAGATGTCCCGCACTTTGGGCAATATCACTCATCATTAAAATACCATGCTCGTGTGCTAACTTTCCAATTTCAGCAATTGGATAAATTTCACCCGTCACATTGGAACTATGTGTTACAATAATCATTTTTGTATTTTTTTGAAGATTTTTTTTAATACCCTCTACTGTAGGTGAGGTAATAGATAAGGTAATAATATTTGCTTTTTCTAATTGATAAAGCGGTCTTAAAACACTGTTATGTTCAGCGTAGGTCGTAATCACGTGATCACCTTTTTTGAGAATACCTTTAATACATGTATTGAGACTTTCTGTATTTCCACTATTTAAGACCACGCATCCATCTTGAGGTACATGAAAATATTCTTTAATAAGTTTGCGTGTTTGATAAATCAAACGACTCGCATTTAAACTTGTCGTACTGGTAGAACGATTCGCATTGGTACAATGATTCATACAATCAATTACTGCATCTTGAACTTCTTTAATTTTAGGAAAACTGGTTGCTGCTTGATCAAGATAAATCATTTCTATGTCCTTTTAAATAAAAGATTGCCTCAATGACTCCACCAGCAATGCAGCGTGCTTTATCGGAAATAGTAAAACAATTTTCATATTCATCTTCACGTGGATCAATATCTGCCATTTTAAAACCTTGAGTGACTACAAAACCTTCTTTAATTAAGCCACGAAGTAATCCATCCATTGTCGCATAAATCGGTGTTTGATCAACGTAAGCAATCACTTCACCTTTTTTAACAATATCTGTTAAATGCCTTACATGTTTTACAGTTCCTGCATTAGGAGAATGGATAACACGTTCTTTTCCATAACCTTTAATGACTCCTGGTACACCTGTATTTTTTAAAGCAGTTCCTTGATAAATCGTTCTTCCAAGTTTATGTCCTCGCATCGTTTCAATAACAACATCAACATCTTTACCTGCCATAAATCCCGGACCTAAAGCAATGGTAATTGGAGCCATTTCTTTTGTTGTTCCTAAATTCTTTTTAGCAAGAATGGCATCAACAACAACCTCTGGCTTGAAATAATCAATGGCTTTAGCCTCTGGATCAATCAATAACGTCACTTTATTTTCCATTAAAAATTGTTTTGCTTCATTATAGTCATGTGCTAGATAACAAGTGACATCTTCTACTTGTTTTTGCGTATCGTAAATAGCTTCACAAAAAGCAACATTTCTTCGAATGGCACTAGGTTTTTCAATTTCTAAAATCAAGACCTTAAATCCACATTTAAAAAGTTTATAAATGGTCCCTGTAGCGATATCGCCACCACCTCTTACAATAACTAAATCTTTCATTTATCTTTTATGGCTTGATAATTTTTTCAGCCTTCTCCATTCTTTCAACAATATCATACATGTTTGTGACAGTCCCTACTTGTAATAACTCTTTACGGTTAAAGAAATCGAGACATGTTCCACAACTTACAATATCAACACCTTGACTTTCAAGATATTTTAAATCATTTAAAATATCTCCCTCATTTGTAGTAAGGAAAATACCTTCATTATAAAAAATCATTTCTTTAGGTAATTGATCTTGTTTTGTAAGTGCAAAGATAAATGATTTCATTAAAACAACACCAAGTTCTTCATTGCTTCCCATTGTTTTACTTGAAATAACAACAACATCTCCACTTTTTTCATTAAAATCTAATTCTTCATCAATACCTTCTTTAGCAATAATTGCATAAAAACCATCTCCATCATCACCTGTAACAATTTGATAATGTCTTACTCCTGCAAATTTTGTTAAATTTTCAATCGCAATCTCATTATCAACGAGTACTTTTACTTCATCAATTTCTTTTAATAATTCCTTTGTTTTTACAACTGGTAATGGACATTCAAGTCCTCGAGCATCTAAAATTTCCATAATAATCTCCTAACGTACATAAATATTAAATTGATCTTTTTCAACGATTTTACCAATCACATAACAAGCAAGTCCTGCTTGGTTAAAATCATTTAAAATATTTTCTATATCATCACTTGCAACACTGGCAAGAAGTCCTCCACTTGTTTGTGGATCATAAAGAATTTCTTCTAAAATAAAGTTTTCCTCGTCAAAACAAACTTTATTTTTCATTGCATTACGATTATGCTGAGCGCCTCCACTTAAATAAAATTCATCAACATAATAAGGACAATCCTTAAAATAAGGAATACTTTCTTTATCTAAAAATGCACTTGCCTTTTCATTGAGCATTTCATCTAAATGAACAAGGAGCCCAAAACCTGTCACGTCCGTTAAAGCATGAAGTGTATATTTATTTAAAACATCGAATGCATATTTATTAAGTGTTGTCATACTCTTAAAAACCTCATCAAGTATTTCTTGACGTGCATCATTTAAACGATAAGCATTTAATGCCAAACCTACTCCTAGTTTTTTAGTAAGAATTAATGTATCACCCACTTGTACGCCATTATTTTGAATCATTTTATTTGGATCTACTATTCCGGTAACACTTAAGCCATATTTTGTTGATTCATCCTTGATGGAATGTCCTCCTGATAAAACAACTTTTGCTTCTTTTAGTTTATCATTTCCACCTTCAATGATTTTTCCTAAAATATTTAAATCATCTTGATCGTTAAAACAAACAATATTTAACGCTGTCAAAGGAGTTCCACCCATAGCATAAACATCACTTAAAGCATTCGTTGCTGCAATTTGTCCAAATAAATAAGGATCTTCTACCATTGGTGGAAAGAAATCAAGTGTTGAAACAATGGCTTGATGTTCATTGATTTGATAAACAGAGGCATCATCATGACTATCAAAGCCAACAAGTAAATTAGAATTGGGATATTTATCGATTTTTTCTAAAATATGAGTTAATTTTTTAGCTCCTAATTTAGCACTACATCCTCCACTTTTACAATAAATCTTTTCTTTCATTTAAAACACAACCTTTACTATTTTTTCATAATGAATTTGATTTTCTTCAAGAAAAATCTTCCACTTTTCCACTTCTTTATTCTGACAAGAAAAACACATACCACATCCTGCATCAATAACAGATGATTTAGGAATAAGACGTCCTTTCATAGAAGCTGTTTGTTTAGCGTCTAAATCCATTGCATCATCTAATGAATGAAAAGTAATAATTAAATATTCCTGTTTATTCATCTTCAAAAATCTCCTTAAACCGAATCTTCGCATATTCATTCATTTCTTGAATAAATTTTTCATACTTGTCTAACAATTCTTCGCCTTCTTGAGTAAGTTTACTACCACCACCATCTTTACCACCACTAATACGTTCAACAAGAGGCATGTCTAAATCCTCTTCCGCTCTTTTTAAAATTTTCCATGCCTTTGAATTTGACATTTTCATATCTTTGTAAGCTCCTGATAAGGAACCAAAACTTTGCGCTTTTTTCATCAGTTCATAAACACCTTTACCAAAGCTTTTTTCTTGGTTATAAAGACGAATCTTTAAATCAAATTTTTGTGGATTTTTATAAGTCATTTTTATCCTTTCGAAAGTCCACAATTTGGAAAAGTACAAACAGGACAATTTAAACAAAGTCCTCCTTCACCAAGCAAAGCAAGTTCGTCACTGGTAATTAAATCTTTAGCAAGAAGTCTTGGTAAAACAACATCAAAAATTGTTCGACGTGAATACATGACACATCCTGGTAATCCAACAATCGGAACATCGCCTTTATAACTTAATAAAAACATTGCTCCAGGAAGAACAGGTGCTCCATAGCTTATAATTTTTGCACCTGTATTTTTTATCGCCAGTGGCGTTTTATCATCAGGATCAACAGACATTCCTCCTGTACATAAAACAAGATCCACTCCTTGTTTTAAGGCTTCATTGATTTTACTAGTTGTCATTTCATGATCATCTAGTGATAAACTATGGTAAGTAACTTCTACCCCGTATTCTTTTAATTTTTCTACGATGACTGGCGTAAATGTGTCTTTAATTCTCCCTTTATAAACCTCTGAACCTGTGGTAATAATTCCTGCCGTTTTTATTTGATAAGGCATGATTTTTAAAATAGGTTTTTGAACTATTTCTTGGATTTGTTGCATCTTTTCTTTTTCAATAACAAGTGGAATAATACGCATGCCTGCAAGTTTATCCCCTTTTTTTACAGGTACATTACCTTGTCTTGTCGCAATCATCATTTGTCCAAAAGAATTGACCTTAAAAAGTTCTTCTCGATTTACTTTAAACAATCCATCAATCGTACTTGTAATTTCAATCTTTCCTTCACTGATGTCGCTTTTTTCCATATAATCATGGAAACAAAGATTACATAATATTTCAGCTGCATCATTTTCATGCATCATTGTTTCATCTTTTTCAAAAACATAAAGATGTTCTTTCCCTAAATTCAATAATACTTCAATATCTTCTTCTTTAATAATATGGCCCTTCTTAAAACGAGGACCTTTTCTTTGGTCTTTTACAATTTCTGTGATGTCATGGCAGAGAACACTGCCAATGGCATCTTCTGTTTTAATTTCTTTCATATTATTTATTAACAGTAAACCCGTAATTTTCAAATTGTTTTAAAGAAGATTTCTTTTGAATGAATTTTATGAATTTTTCAGTTTCATCACTATGTTTTGTTTGAGCAAGTTTTGCAACTGGGTAAATAACAGGTTCATCTAATAAACTATTTTCACATGTTGCAAGAACTTTTACATCTTTACTGCTTTTAGCATCCGTTGAATAAACAATACCTACTTCACTTGAAGAAGAAGCAACCCAGTTTAACACTTCAGTAACGTTTCCCCCTAAACTATATTTTGAAGTTAAAGCATCATATAATCCTAAATGAGTTAATGCCATTTTTGCATATTGACCAGCAGGTACAACTTCAGGATCACCAATAGCAATTGTTTCTGCTTTTGCGATATCAGCAAAACCTTTTACTTCCGTTGTTGTTTGTTTACCAGTAATTAAAACAAGTTTATTTTCTAATAAATCAACAACATCCTTTTTATTGATGTATTTTTCATCAACTAGAGCATCCATTTGTTTTGTTGCTGCAGAAAAGAAAACATCTGACTTTAATCCTTGTTCAATTTGAATTTGTAATTTACCACTTGAGTCATAAACTCCTTGCACTTTGATACTTGGATTTTCTTTTTCAAATTCAGGAATAAGTTTATCTTCAAACACATTTTCCAAACTTGCAGCAGCAGCAAGTGTCAATGTTACTTCTTCTTGTTGATTTTGAGTTGATGAACAGCCACATAAAGTAACAATCATTAATAAACTACACGTTAAACTTAATAACTTTTTCATTTTTCCAATCTCCCCCTTTTTATTTTTAATTTATTACCACACATCATTTCCATTTCCTTTGGACTATGTGTTACAAACAGACATTTCTTTTGATACTCAACAAGTTTTTTCTTTGTTTCATTAAGTAACTGTTCTTTCAGTGTTTCGTCTAAAGCACTAAAAGGTTCATCTAACAAAACAATCTTTGTATCATAAACAAGTAAACGTGCTAAAGCAACACGTTGTTTCTGTCCTCCTGAAAGCTGACGAGGATATCTTTTTTGTAAATCATCTATTTGAAAGTCTTCCATGATTTGTTGAACTTTTTCTTTAATCACTTGTTTATCTTCGTGACGTGCTTTTAAAGGAGCAGCAATGTTTTGATAAACATTCATATGGTCAAATAATGCGTAATTTTGAAACATATATCCTATTTTTCTTTTTTGTGGGGAAATATTAATTTTTAAATTGCTGTCAAATAAAACTTCATCATCTAAAACAATACGTCCTGCATCAGGTGTTATAATTCCAGCAATACATTTTAAACCCATACTCTTCCCGCTTCCACTTGGTCCCATTAAGCCAAGTCGGTCTTCATGACTTTCAAAACATACATCTAAGTCGTATTCTGCCAACTTTTTAAAAATTACAACTTCTAATTTCATCTAAAAACTCCTTTTTTTCTTAAGAGAGTATTGATAAATATTGACACCAACAACAGCTATTAAACAAATAACAACAATAATAAAAACATAAACACCTGCATTATCGTAATTTCCTGACATAACTTCACTATAGACCGCTATAGGTAAAGTTCTTGTTTTTCCAACTATATTTCCTGCAAGCATAGCCGTTGCTCCAAATTCCCCTAAACCTCTTGCAAAAGATAGAACACCCCCACTAATAATACCTGGCATGGCTTCAGGTAAAATGACTGTAAAGAAAATGCGCTTTTCTGACATTCCTAGTGTTCTTCCTGCATCAATCAAATCATGATTTACTTGTTCCATGGCCGCTTTGGCACTACGATACATTAGAGGAAAAGAAATCACGACAGCAGCAATAACTGTTGCTGAAAAACTAAAAGCAATTTTATAATGAAAAACATGGAAGAAAAGTTTTCCAATCGGTTGATTAACCCCAAAGATCATTAGTAAGAAAAATCCCATAACAGTTGGTGGTAAAACAAGAGGCATGGTAAAAATACCATCTAAAATAATTTTCGTTAAATCATGTTTTCGATTCAATGTCCATTTTGCAAGAAATAAACCGAAAAAGAAAGTAATGATAATTGTAATAATTGCTGTTTTTAAAGAAATATAAAGAGGTGATAAATCAACCATCATTTCGAGCACAATCATGTGCCTCTCCTTTTAAAATTTCTAAGCCATGTTTTAAAGGATCAATAATAATATCTAAACTTTCTTTAACAGCTTTTAAACTTCCTGGCAAATTAATAATCAATGTTTGATTTCTTAAAATAGATACGCCTCTTGAAAGCATGGCACGATTAGTATATTTCATTGATTCATAGCGAATTGCTTCACTAATACCCGGTACATTTCGTGTTGCTACTTTTAGTGTGGCTTCTGGAGTAACATCTCGCATACTTAATCCTGTTCCACCAGTGGTAATAATCAAATCATTATGACAACGATCTGATAAATTAATCAATGCTTGTTCAATTAAAGCTTGTTCGTCAGGAAGAATTTCATAAGAAGTGACATAATAGCCTCTTTCTTTAAAATAATCTTGGATGTAAGGACCACTTAAATCTTCTCTTAAGCCCTGACTACCTTTATCAGAAAGTGTTAAAATTGCCACACGTAAACGTTTATCTTTTTCTTTTAAAACTTCAACTGAATCATTCAATTGAATCGTTCCTCCTTTTAAAACACGTGAAAATAAGCCATTTGTGGGCATAATACATTTTCCTACTTGATGATAAATGGCACAGTGATTATGACAGCTTTTTCCAAGTTGAGTAATTTCAAGGATAACATCACCAATTTTAAGACAGGTTCCTACTTCAATTGCATTAAAATCAATTCCTGAAATAAGTAAATTTTCACCAAAAGAACCATCTTCAACAGTAGAACCCATTTGTTTAAACGCTTCTCTTGTTTCATAAGATAACAAGGAAACCTGACGATGCCAAGAACCCGCATGTGCATCATTTTTAAAACCATAATTTTCAATAACTTCAATTTTTTCAACAGGTATTTTTGCTGTACCTTTTTTTTTACTTAAACAGATTGCTTTTACTTTTCCTGCCACTTAAAATCACCACTCTTTCCACCACTTTTACTAACTAAATGAATATTTTTAATTTCCATTTCTTTACTAACAGCCTTCGACATATCATAAACCGTAAGTAAGGTTGCACTCACGCCATGAAGTGCTTCCATTTCAACCCCAGTCTTTCCTAGACATGTAACTTTACAATAAGTCTCAATCACTTCTTTTTCATGATTAATATTAAAGTCCACTGTAATCTTGCTTAAAAGTAAAGGATGACATAAAGGAATAATCTCACTCGTTTTCTTTACTGCCATAATTCCAGCAATTCTTGCCACTGAAAGAACATCACCTTTTTTCATTTGATGATTTTCAATTTTCTCAAGTATTTTTTTACCAACATATATTTCACCATAAGCAATAGCACTTCTTTGAGTGGTGTCTTTGGAAGACACATCCACCATAATAGCATTTCCATTTTCATCAAAGTGTGTAAAATCCATATTATCCTCCTATTTCATTCATTCTTGTATAAGAAATATTTTCTTCGAAATGATGTTCTTTTGGTTTTAATTTAATTGCTTTTTCAAGATGTAAACGCAATTGTTTTTCATTATTAAGATATGGCTTCAAATCATACATTTCTTCATAGAACAAACATGGCTTGATCTTTCCTGTACTTGTTAAACGAAGACGATTACATTGGTGACAAAACTTATAATGTAATGCTTCAATAAAACCAATATAACCAGCATAACCTTCTATCGTATAATAATGTGCTGGGCCATTTCCTAATTTATCTAGATATTCTTGAATTGGATATTTCTTTAAATACTTTATAACATCTCTTATTTTTTGATTTCGTTGTTCTCTATTTAAAGGCATGAGTTCAATAAAACGCACTGCAATTTTTTTATCTTTAATCAAATCCATTAGATCATTCAAACGCTTTAAATGAAAAGTATCATCCATCACACAATTAATTTTTACAGGAATTTTAAGTTGATAAGCATAAAACAAATTATCTAAAACTGTTTCCAAACAATCCTGTTGCGTCAATAAAAAATATTCTCTTAAATCTAGTGTATCTATTGAAAAATTAATACCATCTATTCCTATTTCTTTCAAACAATCTAAATCTTTTTTAGTAAATAAAGAACCATTCGTCGTTAAAGTTACTTCTACCTCTCTTTTCTTTAATTCTTTAATAAAGAAAAGATAATCTTTTCTAATTGTTGGTTCCCCACCTGTAATTTTAAATTTATTAATTCCTAATTGGATAGCTTGGTCAACAATGAGTAATAATTGTTCATAAGATAAAATATCTTGATGTTTTAATTTTTGTGGATGATCACTTTTACAATAAGCACATTGAAAATGACAACGATCTGTAATGGAAATACGCATATAATCTATTTTTCTTTGATATGAATCTAACATAAGCCCTCCGTTATTTTCAAATGAGAATAACCCTATAAATAATTTAATAGATTATCTTGCAAATTTCAACAAAATATTTTAGACAAAATAAAAAAACTAGAATTATTTCTAACCCTAGTTTTTGATAACTAATGTGTATGCCCTTCAACAGCAACAATATCTTCTGAATTTTCAGCAATGGCTTTACATGCAGCTTCAATTCCCTTAACAATTGTATCAAGTGATAAACTTGGTGTATTCGTTGGACGATTAACAACTTGGCTTGTAATAAATGGTACATGCATAAATCCACCACACATTGATGGATATTTTTTAGCAATTGTATAAAGAACACCATACATTAGATGATTACATACAAAAGTTCCTGCCGAATTAGAAACACTTGCAGGAATATCTGCTTTTCTAATTTCAGCAACCATCGCTTTGATTGGTAAAGATGAAAAATAAGCATTTTCTCCATCTTCAAAGATTGGTCCACTTAATGGTTGATTTCCTTCATTATCAGGAATTCGTGCATCATTAATATTGATAGCAACTCTTTCAGGTGTTATGTCAAATCTTCCACCTGCTTGTCCAATACATAAAACGACATCAGGATGTTCTTTTTCAATCGCATTTGTAACTGTATCAATTGATTTATAGAAAACAGTTGGTACTTCTAATTTAACAATTTCAAGATCACCAATTTTGTCTTGAACACGTTTGACAGCTTCTAAAGCTGGATTGATTTTTTCTCCTCCAAAAGGATCAAATGCTGTTAATAATAATTTCATTTCATTTCCTCCTAGAAAGCTAATACATACATTAAAATAATATGTATTGCTAACATAATTAACGCAACTGGTAATTGTGAAATGATTATAGCATATTTACTCTTGGTTTCCAATAAAGCCGCAGGCATAATATTGAAGTTTGCTGCCATTGGTGTCATTAAAGTACCACAATATCCTGCAGTTAAACCTAAAGCACCAACAACAACCGGATTAGCACCTTGAGCAATTAAGAATGGATAACCAATACCCACAGTAATTACAGCAAAGGCAGCAAAACCATTCCCCATAATCATTGTAAATAAAGCCATCCCAATACAATAAACAGCAACGGCAATAAAATGATTTCCTTCAGGAATAATTGCTCCAACACCTGCAGCAATAACAGCACCTACTCCTGCAGCTGTAAATAATGAACCTAATGCAGCTAAAACTTGAGGTAAAATACCTGTAGTTCCTACATTATCAGTTAAACGAATACCATCTTTAAATGGTAAAGAAAATTTAGGTTTGAAAATAAAGTAAGCAACAATTAAACCAATAGCAGCACTAATACCAATGGCATTGTTTGCTCCTAAATCTGTAAAGAATGTAGCCACAACTACTGCTGATAAAGCTAAAACAACAGGTGGAATAAATGATTTATATCCATATTTATCTGCGTTTTCTCTTGTTTCTTTAGCAGTAGGAATATGCATTGCTGCTGGTTGTACTAAACCAGTAGCAGTTAAGATAGCTAAAACAATAATACATGCTCCTGTAATCCATGTAGGAATATAAGGCCCAGCAATGAAAGTAATAGCTAAAATAAGCCAAAAGATTGCTGTTGTTGTTCGTTTTTCAACTTCTTTATTTTTTAAAGCATTGACTCCAGTAAAAGCAAAAATAAGTCCAATAATACAATAGAAAACTTCTGCTAAAATTGTACTTGTATTCCAATCTATTTCTAACATACTATTTTTCTCCTCCTTGCTTTTTACTAAAACGTTTTTTTAATTTACGATCATACCATAAAGCATAACCAATCCCCACGATAACTGAAATAACAGCAATTGGAATTGAATTTAAAGCAATTTGATTAGCAGTTACTTCTTGAGCAATATTGTTTGATTTGAAGATTTCATTTAAAGTTGAAACAATTAATAAAGTTCCTGATGACCCCATAAAACAGTTTTGAGCAAAGAAGTTCCCATAGTTTTCTGTTCCAGCAGCCATTCCTTTAATTTCATCTTCAGTTTTTTCATCAACTTCTCCATATTTAGCAATTGCACATGCTTGTGCCATTGGATTAATTAAAGGACGAATGAATTGTGGATGTCCTCCAATACGTAATGAAAATGCAGAAGCAATAGTACGAATAACTTGCCAAATAGATAATAATCTACCTGTAGTCGCACTTTTAATGCCACTGATAAAATCAACGGCCTTATCACGTAGACCCATACGTTCACATAATCCAATAACTGGCAATGTTAAAATAAATAACGTTGCTGTTCTATTTGTTAAAAAGGCAGATCCAAGTGTTGATAAAATATCCATAATAGACATTCCACCAACTAAACCTGTAACAATACCAGCAACAACTACGGTAGCTAATGTATCAAATTTTAAAGCAAAACCAATGATAACAATAACTATCCCGATTAATTTGATAGCGTCTCCCATTATATTTTTCCTCCTTAGTGACTTGCAAATTATATACTGAATTATATTTTTTTGCAAATAATCACAAAATAAGAAAAAAATGACATATTCTGCCATTTTCAACTCTTATTTAATTGGATATTTCTTTTCATTCATTGCCATTTTCATATCAACAATTTCATCAACATCTAAATTAAGTTTGTCTAATAAATCCTGACTATAAATAATTACATCTGCTAATTCTTCTTTAACATGTTGTAAATCAAAATTTTCGATTCGATACTATTGATACTTATCAGGGAAAGCTTATTCCAAATGACAATTTATTAGATAAAAATTTAAAATATAAACAACCTTCTTTTTCTTCAAAAGAAATAACAGGGAAATTTTGGGAAAACAATGTTTTAGTATCATCAGAAATACATAAAATTTTAAAACCGAATACACAATATACAATTTCTTATAATTATGAAATAACAGATTTATCTGATAAAGCATTTCCAGACTTTAACATAAGAATTGGATTTGTTTTATGGGAAAAAGATGATATTCAAAATCGAAATAGGTATTTATTTGCAACAAATTTTAAAACTAAAAATGTAAAAAAATATTATTCAAAAACTTTCACGACCCCATCTGAAATTCCAAGCACTTACGAACTCTTGGTATATTCCAATAGATATGATGCTGAAAACGGAGATTATGATATGGACACAGTAAGAATATCAAACATTAAACTTGAAGAAGGTTCAAAAGCAACACCGTATGTTGAATAATATAATCACGAAAAAGAAATAGCAGACGAAATTATCTGCTATTTTTTCTATTCTTTAATTGTTTTCCCTGCAAAGTTTGTTTTTGGTTTATCTTTGATGGTATCTTGTTTTGTAAAATTACATTTTACTTTATAATCTTTATAAGTATCGAATTTTGCATGAACAATCATTTCCATTTTTTCTTGTGTTTTAGTATGTACATAATCTAATACGCCATCTTCTATATCTTGTTGTTCAGCATCTTTTTTGTAGTCTGCTCTAAACTTGTCACCATCTTTTATGCTAATTGGATTAAATATATTTGTTTCTTCATCAAAATATTTTAATGATTTATCATCAACAGTATGACTTAATCTGTATATTTCCGGAATGTCAAATGTTACTGTCTTTTTAATATCATTAATTTAAAAGAATATGAATTTAAGTAGAATAGTAAGAAGGATATAAAACAAAAAGTTAAAAATTAGAAAAAGGTGCAAAAATAAAAAGGACAACTTAATGTCCTTTTTGCTAACGGCAATAATATATTCTACACTTCGAAATTTTGGATTGATAATTTTTTTCTAATATAGTTTTTCTGTCATATTCGCGCTGTTTAAACTAGACGCAAATTTGATTTAATTAATTTTAAACGATAACTATCCTAGTGCTAAATACACTAGTTTTTTGCCATCAGCAAATTAATTTTACCACAAATTAGAAATTTTGAAAACAGGAAAATAAGCAGGTCATTTTTTTTCTTATTTTTAAAACGTTTAAAAGATTGAAAAGAAAAAAAAGTAATCACCCGAGTCCGAAATGGTTGATTACTTTTTAAAAAAATATGTAAATTAACTATCAGGGCAATCATCTATCTGATGAGTTCTCTTACATATTTAGTATATACAAAATAAATAGAAATCTCAAAATTATTTTTTATAAACCTTATCTTTTACGCCCTACCTTTACTAAAACTGCTATATATTCTATACCCCCCTCGAAGATTTTTGTATCATGCAGGTATAGTGGATTATTTTTTATGAGTAAAATCTTAAGAAAGGAATTTTGTATTTTAATATATGAAAAAATTTTCCGAAGACCACGGTGGCGTAGCAATTATTCTAATTGTTATTGCCGTATTACTTTTAATTGTTGGTAGTGTTAAAGGATTGGATGAAGGAACTGGAAAAGTAAATGGTTCGGGTGTTGCAAGTGTTGTTGGTAATGCTTATTCCAATGCTATTGATAAGTTTAAAAATAGTTTCGATGAAACGTTAGCTAGCGGCAATGTGCCGACTAGTGGTCCAAACGGAGAAGATCTAGTATCTAAAACTGAATCACAAGTTGGCAAATATGCAGATATTGATGGTGATGGAACTGTAGATGGAATTATATTTGCAGATTTACTATTTGGTAGAAGCGGAAAATGGGAGAATGAAAATCGTGGAAAATATTCTATCCCAACTATAACAACCTCAAAAGAATATTATGTAAGTCAAAATTCTTACACAAATAATTTAGGTGGAACTGCAGAAGTATTATCACCAACTGGAAAAGGAAATAACAGGTTTTATATTATGTCACTATCTGATATAGATTCAAACACTCATACATGGTATGCTGGAGCATATGATGGTGGAATTGAAGATTACAATATTATAACTAGCAAAGAATTCTGTGCAAGTAAATCTAACTCTATTACGATGATAAAAAAATGGAATTCTTCTGCATACGGAAACCAAAATAGCATGTCAAAATATACAGATGTCTAGAATGAAGTTCAAACATAGATACATAAAGGCTGGTTTGTTCCATCAAGCCAAGAATGGGCGGCGTTTGGAGCAAATTTAAACATAAAAAAATACAATTATTCAAATAAAGGACTAAAAGGTGGCTATTGGTCGTCATCTTTAGATAGCAAAACTCTTGTTGATTCCGCAGATTTTACTAATTTGTACATAAGTAATAAATATGTTCATAATCAATACAGGAATGTTCGTTTAGCCACAACCTTCTAACATAATAAAAAACTTAAATTATTCTTAATTAAAAGAATAGCTTAAGTTTTTTTATTTTATAATAATTTCAATTTCTGTTATGTTATCAATATTTAATTCTTTGAACGATTTAATATATAATTTATCGGTCCACACCCCGTTAGATGTGTTGTACGTATTGTTAAGAACTTCTACAGAATCTTTAACCATACCTTCAAAAACCACGTTACCATTATCTTTAATTATTATTGAATTATCTCTATTAATAATTTTTAAGATATCTATTAATTTTGCCATTTTTTAAATTCACTTCCTATTTTTTATATATTCATATTTTATCATCTCAAATATTAGTTAATAATAATTTTTCATTATATAAAAATAATTGTAATCTTTTATTAAAAAAGTGTCTAATTCAACTCTTTACTTTCAAGAATTGAAAAAAAATAACTGACAAAAAAAGTGTCAAAGTACAAAAGAACACAAAAAAAGAGAGAAAAATCTCCCTAACTTGGCTCTACATATAGGTTCTAAGAATTTTAGACACTTTTAGAAGGTAAAGATTTCGGTTCCATCCCATTGAAAACATTCTAAAAGTTCACTTGCTTCTATTGAAATAGATTTAGCAAGATTAGCAGGTGAATGAAACTTTTCCCAATGACGATCTTCTGTAAATTTTCTAATACGTGTTAATGTCTTTTCTTTCATTCTCATTTTCTCCTATTATTTCTTGTTCTAACTTGACATTATTTTTTAACATATAATCAATCAATTCATTTTGATTTTCTTTAAACGATAACAATCTCTTTCGATCATTTTGAGTTAAAGGCTTTGTATAATCCTTGTATTTCTTTAACATCTCTATATTCATTTTATACATTTGAAAAGGAATTTGCGTTTTTTTTATTAAAGATTCATAGATATGGAAGCCACCTGCATCAATATCACCAAAATGAAAATAATGAACGCTTTCTCCTAAAAAATCATAAAGACATTTTAAAAATGCTTCAATTGCATGATTATGAAAACCATTTGTAAAAATATAGAAAGTGTCATTTAAAGATACATCGTGAAAAGATGTTAAATTTTCGATAGTCATCACCTGTTTTGCATCAATTCTTTTTATTTTTAAATCTTTGATACAAATACTCGGTAAGACAAAGTAATAATGCATTTCATTCAAATTAATGATTTGTCCATTGATTTGTAAAATAGCATTCCCTTTTAAATAAACATACGCTGGATTTTTTCTGATATAAAACGCTTCAAAAATATCATTTTCATTATCTAATGTATCATCATAAAAATCTTTAATAATATGAACAATTTTATTTTTATACTTTTCTAACTTTTTTGTATCACCCAATACTTTTTCAGAAAATCTTCTAAAAGAGATTTCATCTTTTTGATCAATCATTCCTTTTAATATTTTCATAACATTTTCTAAATCATTTTCATCATAAACTTTTAAATAAGGCAAAAGACTTTGTTGATGAATCGCCCTTTTTTTCATTTCATCAACAAAATCTTTAATAAATGTCTCTTCATAATATTGATCAAGTAATTTTACATAATGAATTATTTTCTCTTTAACTGGTACTCTTTTTAATTCTTTATAAATTCGATCAAGACAATTTTCTTCTTGATTTAAAATGAGTTCTCTATCTCCTAAAATGCTCTTTTTAGAAAATTCAACAAATCCTTGAGATTGTAATTGAAAAACAATATTTTCTAATTCATTTGTTTCTTCATAATGAAAGCTATGTCCATATTCAGGAAACTTTTTATGCAAAACAATAGAAATCTTTCTTGGTTTTTCACTTTTTCCTTTATAATAACTACTTTTTTCATAACGATCAATAAACTCATTTAAGATTTCATTTCTATAATTGTTCATCTTTAAAACCTTCTACAAAAGATTGTTGTCCCTGTTTAATGACAAGCAATCTTGTATTAACATAAGGAATAATTGTACTTGCTCTTGATGGTGGTACAGCAATAAATGTTTGTATTTCACGTTCATTATAGAACTTAATCATTTCTTGTATTCTTTGTTCATCCATATTATTAAATGCTTCGTCAAAAATAACAACACAACCAAAATCCTCATTTTGATTTCTATTACGAATAACTTGTTCAAAACTTGCTGCCATAATAACATAGAATGGTGTTTGTGTTTCCCCACCAGATTTTTCTTTATTGACTTTTGAAAAATAAGCAAAGTCTCCACTTGCATATTTGATTTTAATATCATAGTCTAAGTAATTACGATAATCTGTATATTCCATGAGCATTTGTTCCGTTTCTTGATCATTTTCTACAGATGATAATTTTACAAATAAATCATCCATAATTCTTCTTTGACTTTCACTTAATGTTTCAGATAAAAGATTATTCACCATATATTCTTTTCCTGATTGGATGATCTTATAGTATTCTTTAAAATCATCTCTTGAAGTTGGTGAAACACAAAATTCATAGGTTTCACCATTAAAATCTCTTTGTGCTAATCCTTTATTTAATTCAGCAATATCTTTTTTAGCATTTTCAATTTTTTCATTTAATCCAGAAATAAAAGATGTTTTAAAAGATTCTTCACATTTTAGTTTTGCTTGTCTTGTTTTTTCTTCTTTAGAAACAATATCCATCTCCTTTAATTGATGGTATCTTTGTTTATAACTTTCAATATCTATTAAAGCATTTTCAAAACCAATATTATATGCATCATTATAGTCTTTCATTTTCATGACTATTTGATTTTCAATTTGGTTTGCCTTTCGTTGATAACCATTTCCTTGTTGTTCAATATCATTTTTCATACCATTAAAATCTTTAGAAAAACGTTTTAAATAAATAACGACTTGTTGATCAGCTACTTGAGTAACATCAACATGCTCCATTTCAAATTGAACTATTTTTTCATGTAATAATTGATATTCTTCTTGAGTTTGTTCAAGTTGTTCTTTAAATGTTTCTAGATTATTTTCAAGACTTCCTTTTTTCATAAGTGAGTCTTCTTTTTCTCTTTTTGTTTTTTCAAGTTGTTTTTTTACTGCATCACATTCTTCTTGTAAAGAAATAAGTGAATCATCTAAAATTAATTTTTCATAGCGATCATTAATTTCTTGATATTCTTTTAGTAAATTATGATATTCATCAATTAAATCTAAGCGATAGAAGATATGATCTGCTTTGGATTGATTTAATAATGCTTGACCATTTTTTAAATCTTCATAATTTGCTTTTTGTAATTTGATTCCTTGTTTTAGGTTTTCCAATTCTTGTTCAATTGTCGCTAATTGAATTTTAATAGCACCTAATCCAATGTATGGTTTATTGTAAATACGTGGATTGATTGCACGTGCTGTATAATTTTTATAAAGCATACATGTTGGCGTAATCGCTGTAGCATAATTTCTAAGTTGTGTAACATCATCGACACATTGTACTTTAGAAAGCAACATGTTGACATACCATCTAGCATATGTATTTTTACAATCTAATTGACTTGCAAGGGTGTCTTTAACATCCACATCTTCATATCTTGACATTTTCGCAACATCAACAATTCCTACACCATATATACCTCTTTTATTTTTATATTCTTCATAAACAAGTAATGCATATTCAAAATATTCTGGTTCAATAATTAAATCAAATCTTTGACTATTAAGATATCCTTCTAATGCATTTCGCCATTTTTCATCTTTAACTTCAATATATTCACATAATGGTTTAACTTCAATGGTTTTTCCATAATGACTTGTAAGTTTTTCATTTAATAATTGAATTAATTCTTGAATTTCTTTTCTATAATAAAGTTGATTTTCTTTAAGAGAATCATATTCTTTACAATATTCATTAAAACGATCAACTGTTTGTGTCATTTCAATTTTTAAATGTGATATTTTTTCAGTAACATCCTTTGTTCTTTTAGAAACTTCTTCTACAATATTTCTAAATGCATGTGTCAATGTTTCTGTTTGATAATCTTGATTTTGAAGAATTTGGATATAACTATTTGGTATTTTTACTTTCTTTAATAATTGTATTTCTTGTTTAATTTCTGTTATAAGAGTTTGATAACTGTTTTCTTTTTTTTCTTTTTCTTTTTTGAGTTGTTCACTTTCTTTTTGTAATTCATTTTTTAAGTTATAGGTTTCGTTTTCTCTTAATGATTCATCTAAACGATGATATCTTTCTTGATAAGTTTCTTCATCTTGATTTAATTGTGTAAGTTTTTGTTGTACAAAATTTAGCTGATCATTTATTTTTTGATATTTCTTTTGACTATTATCAATAATAGCTTGTAATTGCTTTTCTTGTAATTTTTCTTTTAAACATTCTAAAACATCCATTTGAAAGTGCGTATCTAAATAAGTGTCATATTGACTTACAACACCTTCTAATGATTCACATTCTTTTTTAGATATTTTTAATTTTTCTTCAAGAACTTTATAGTGTTTGATACTGTCTCTTAAATTTTGAATATCAACAAAGTCTTCTTTTAATAAAAAGTCAACAATGAATTGATAAACATTATCAATCGCTTTAAAAGCAAGTGCTCTCGTTACTAAATCAAAATATTTACTTTTAACACCTAAAGCATTTCCAAATAAACTTTCTCCTTCTTTAATTGTATCTTTAAAAATACCTGTTTGTTGATGATCAATTAAAGCTTTTTTAAATTCTTTTCTCGTCAAAACTCTTCTTTCTTCAATAAATGCTACATCGCTGATTTTACAATCAATAATTTGAAAAAAATCTCTATTTAATCTTCCACCAGCTGGTAAATCAATAACAGTTCCAATAATTTGATATTTTTCTGTTTTTTCATCATAAAACTCTAATGCAATATAAGTTGTCACATCACCATTTCTAGCAAATTCATGCCCTTCAATTCCTGTTTTACAACGAATATAAGACTCTAATGTACGATTTCCAATATCACTTGCTGCTTTATTAAATTTACATTTACCAGCAGTTAAAACATATTGAATCGCATCTAAAATTGTAGATTTCCCTGTTCCATTTTCTCCAGTAATTAAGGCATTTTTATAGATTTCAAATTCTTCATTAGAAAAAGTATGCCAATTAATCAGTTTCACTTTCGTTAATGTTTTCATCGTGATCTCCTTTTTTATATTGTTGAATACGTTGATTGATTTCATCTATTTTTTGAATTGGTAAAATATAATTAATTGTTGGGTAAATAATTAAACGTGTATCATCTTCGTTTAAATCACCAATACGTTCACATATATTATATCTTGACAAGAAATGATAGATATTTTTTAAATCTGTCTTTTTTAGACGTTCGTTATAAATACCAGTTGCTTCTATTTCACTATGAAGTTCCCCAAGGGAAATATGAATAAATTCAGTATCTTGTAACTCTTGTGATTTTTGAAAATAAAGTTTTCTAAGTAACAATAAAACAATTGTTTGCATTTGATTAAGATTTAAATGATTGTAATTATTTAAATTATGGATATAGATTACACGGTCTGCTTTATATAAATGAAAATCATAATCAAGCATCATTAAAAAATCTTTAAATAGTTGTTCATTTTCACTAATAAAATAATAATCTTCGCGATCTCTTTTTCTTCCACCACAAATAAAATTAACCGCTAATAATCGATTTAAAATACGTGAAAATTCTTCTTTTCTTTTTTCAGATAATAACAAATATGCCTGTGACATATTTTTCATCAGTTCATTTTTATTCATCTTCAACTCTCCTTATTATAAATTCTCTAAATTGATAATGATCTTTCTTTATAATATTTTCTTGTGGTTCTATTTTATATCGAGCATTTTGACTATAACCATAAAGCCATGTCAAAATAAATAAAGATAAATCTTTATTTTGATCATAATAATTTGAACCCAATATTGTTTCTTGTTGATCCAAACATTGTAAAACATTTTTTTCAATGGCTGTTTTTGTATATTTTTCATTTTGTTTTAGTTTTTCAATCGCCATTAAACGTGTTTGTTCATCTAATTGTGTATCTAAAATCAAATCCGTATTTTTAACTTTTTTTATTTGTCGTGGTAAATATAAAGAATTTTGATCTAAGTATTTATTAATTGAAATCGTTGCTACTTGATCAAACACTTCTGGACATTCTTGCCCTTCTTTAATGATGTCATTGATTTTTCCACCAATATCTTCTTTTACATTCATTAAAAACATAATACGATTTGTTGCTGAAGCAACAAACTTTTCATTTTTACGATTAATTTCATTAATTAAATCTAAAATACTTTCAAAGGCATCAATAATATAAGATGTTTGTTTATAAAACAAATCCATTGCCTCTTGATAAGTTAAATCTTTAGAAAGCATGATATTTCCTATAATCGTTTCAGATGTTGCTTGATCATCTTGTATTCTTTGAATTTGAGAAATGATACTATTACGATATTTTAAAGGATGATCTTTAGTTGTTAGATTATAAAAAGCACGATCTACTATCTTTAATTGATAATCACTTAATAAAGAATCTAAAATTTGATTTAAATCATTTTTCATATTATCTTGAACAAGACGTTTGATATAACGCTTAATATTTGTATTCAAATTTTTTAATTTTGTCATTAAGCTTTTTGTCATACTATATTGTGCATCAAGAATCTTATGTCCATTTTCAATATCAAAATTTTTAAACTGCGAATAAATACTATAAACCATACTTGAATACTCAATATCACGATCTTCTTCTAAATTTATTAATGTTTCAATGATACTAATAGCATAATCTTCAAAACTAGCATAAACATGGTAATTTTCACCAACTTCTTCACTTAACCATCCACATTCTTTTAATCTTCGATAGACATAAAGTGCGCGCTCTCTTGGTGATTGACTTTGAAGTTCTTCAAGTTCAATTAAGTGACTACTAAAATATTTTGTTAACTCATAAATCAAGTTTTCTTTTAAAGATGCAAAGGATGCATCATCCTTAATATACTCATAAAGAACACAAATACATTCACTGATAACAACACGATCAGCTGTATTAAATATATTAAAAAAGTTTCTTGGTAATGTATCAAATATATTAACCATGGTTACCTCCAATCATTAAAAACTCTTTTTTATTTATAAATAGCTTCGCAATTATAACATTTTTTAAGTTATTAAAAAAGATGCTTTCGCATCTTTATCCTTTTAATCCTCTTGATTGTCGATCCATATCTTCAATAACAATATCATAGATTTCACCAAGTGTTGAACAATATTCTAAAACCTTCTATAGTTCATTTGTATGAAAATGAATTTTAATCAATTAATCATCTTCAACAGCTAACAAGTAATTTCCCTTAAAATGTGTTGTAAAGTATTCACTAATTTCATCTTCATTTAAATTTTTTCCTTCAATTAATAATTGTGTATCAGATTTAAATTCTAAAATAGTTATCTTCTTTATTTTAATAATGTATAAGCAATAGACGCCATGATTCGTGGTCCTTTATTAAGTACTTCTTCATTGAAATTAAATGATGTGTTATGAGGTGAAGCTGTAATATCTGTCAATAATTTCATATAAGTAGCTTTACCCCCATGAACTTGGACATATTCCATCATATAAGAAAAATCATCACTTCCTCCTAATGGATTTAAATTTTCTGGAGGTAATTTTAAATCGGGCATTTCTTTAACACAAATATTTCGTATTTGATTCATAAAATCTTCATCACAATTGAGCGCAAAAGCTTTTCCCATTTGTTTAATTTCAACAACAGTATCATGCATCAATGCACAAGCATTAATAATATCTCTTGCATAAATTTCCATATAACGATTTAATTCTGTCGTTACACCACGTACTTCTATTTCAAGTTTTGCTGTATCAGGAACAACATTTCTACCTGTTCCTGCATGAACCGTTCCTACATTGACACGTGTTTGTCCATCACTGTTTCGAGGAATCGAATGCAAATTAATAATACAGTTAGCTGCTGAAAGCAATGCATTCTTACCGAATTGTGGAGATTCTGCCGCATGTGTTGAAACTCCATGATAAATGACATCTAATTTCGTTGTTGCAAATGATTCATTCATTCCAAAATAAAGATCGTAATCTTTAACACGAGGCATAATATGCGCTGCAAAAATATAATCGACATCATCTAAAAAACCACTTTCACAAATGGATTTTGCTCCTCTTACACCTTCTTCAGCCGGTTGAAAAATAATTTTCAAAGTCCCATGTAAGTGTTCTTTAAGCTCCATCAATATTTTAGCAGTTGTTAAACCAATAGATGCATGACCATCATGTCCACAAGCATGCATCGCTCCTAAATGACAAGAAGAAAAACCTTCTTGTTTTGGATAATGCCCATCTGTTGAATCTTCAACAAGCCCTAAAGCATCAATATCAAAACGAATAGCTACAACAGGCCCTACACCGTTTTTTAAGATACCTGCAACAGCTGTCATTCCATTTTTAACTTGTTCTAAATATTTAGGATTTGCCCCTTCTTTTTTAGCACGTAAATAATTAATATTAAAAATCGCTTCTGGCGGTAATCCCATACGCGCATCTTTATCCATAATTTCTTTTCCTACTAAAACCTCATAACCTAAGTTTTCTAAAGTAGTTGCAATTTGACATGCTGTACGTATTTCTAACCAGCCTCTTTCAGCAAAGTGGTGAAAATCTCGGCGCTGATTAATTGTTTCTTGATGGTATTTTTTTGCAAGTTGTTTGATTGCCTCATACATTTTTATCACTTCCTTGTTGATTTTATTATATCTCAAAATAAAAAATGATGATAGCTTTTTACACTATCATCAATAAGTAATACGATGTTTTCCATCTCTTTTTGAAATATACATTCTTTGATCACATTTATTTAATAAATCTTGTATTGTTTCTTCATCACGAATACCAGCAACGCCAATACTTAATCTTACGATATCATGATAAGCACCAGCATGTAAAATAACATGATCAAAGGCATCTTTAATATCTCTGGCAATTGAAACTGCCCCATCTTTTTGATAAGCTGGTAGAATAACTAAAAATTCGTCTCCGCCATAACGACATGGCTCCATAGTTGGATATTTTTGATGTTTAATATTATTTAAAACAGTTCCAACATGTTTAATAACTTCATCTCCAATATGATGTCCATAATTATCATTAACACTTTTAAAGTTATCTAAATCTAATAACAAAATAGAAAATGGTGTATTATTTTCTAAATATTCTTTATGCAACGTATCTAATTCTGCATGAATAAAACGTCGATTATAAAGTTGTGTTAAAGCATCTATAGCGTTTTCTTGTGAAAGTTCAACATTAAGCTTTGTTAAAATTTTGGCTTTTTCTTGATTTTCTCTAAGTGCCTTTACATCACTTGTCATATCTTCTGTAATAACAAAAACACCGATTGTTTCTCCTTGACTATCATATAACGGATATTTTCTTGTATGTGCAATAATCGTATAGCCATCATGATTTTTTCCTTCGGTTTCTACAACATTAATTGCTTGTCCTGTTTCCATGACACGTTGTTCATCTTCAAAAGCTTGTTTAGCGTGTTCTTGTGAATCCGGAAACAAATCAAAATCAGTTTTGCCAATAACTGCTTCCTTATTATTTTTAAATTGTGGATGTTTTTGATAAAACTGATCATTAACATATAAGATTTCACTTTTTCTATTTTTAAACAAAATAACTGATGATCCATCAGCATGAACAATTGACTCAATGAGTTTTAATGGATTCACCTTTAATTTTGTAAATAATTCATCAAATTTCATTTTCCATCACCATTACTATTTTATCTTTGAAATAGCAAAATGTAAAGCCTTTCATCATGTAATGTTTGTTAAAAATTTTTGATTTGGGCAGTATATATAGATTTATTTCCATTAACTAAATAAGCAAAAATACATATAATAAGAAATGCTATCATTTGATGCCCACAAAAGACTTCTAAACCTATCATCATTGGTGCTAAAAGTGTATTTGTTGCTGAAGCAAAAACTCCCGTATATCCTAAAGCTACACATAATTCAATAGGCAAATGAAAAATTGGGGCAAGTATAAATCCTAGAGTTGCTCCTATTGAAAATAAGGGTGTTACTTCTCCACCTTGAAATCCAATTGCAAGAGTTACAACAGTAAAAATAAGTTTTAAAAACCAATCATAATAAGTCACATTTCCATAAAATGATAAATCAATTAAATTTGTGCCTAAGCCACTGTATCTTCCTTTAAAAATCATTAGCCCTATCACTAATAAAATAGAAATATAACCTATTCTTTTATAGGGATTTTCTATTTTATTTTTAAAAAATGTTTTTAAAGCAATCAACGACGTTGAAAATATTCTTCCAACAATTCCCAAAATAATTCCTACTAAAATCATTAACATCATATTTTTTAAATCATTCATATTAATACTTTGTTGAATATTTACACTAAATTTTTCCAATCCTAAAAAATGCGACGTATAAGAAGCAGTAAAAGATGCTATAACCCCTGGAAGTAAAGCTTCATACTCTATTTTACCTATAACCATAACTTCCATAGCAAAAAACAAAGCAGTAAGTGGTGTTTGAAATAATCCAGCAAATCCAGCTGCCATTCCGGTAATCAACAAAACTTTTCCATTCTTAGGAAAATGAAAATATTTTGTAAAATAATGAGAGAGCGTCGCTCCAATTTGTACAGCCACTCCTTCTCTACCTGCACTTCCTCCAAATAAATGAGTTAACCATGTTCCAATCATAACTAAAGGAATAAGTGCTAAAGGAATCCCTTTTCTTTTTTGTTGACCTGTTTCAAAGACAAGTGTCATTCCTTTTAAACTCAGTTCATTAAAGTGATAGTAAAGCCAAGTAATCACTATTCCTGCAATTGGTAAAAAAGGAATTAAATACCAAAAATATTTATTTCGTATCTCACCTATTAAAATAAGTCCTTTACCAAAAACAGTATCAATACCTCCTACAACGATTCCCATAACACCTGCAAATATCATATACTTTAATAATTCTTTTTTATTTTCCATGTTTCCTCCTACAAAAAAAGCTAATCACCCTGTGTATTACACAGAAGTCATTAGCCAAATAGCGGTTTCGATATAAATCGAGGGAGAACCTCATTCCCATGGATTAAACTTATCATATTTTTTAAGATAAAACAATAATTATAATAAATTTTTATCTCTTAAAATATGTCCATTTGTATAATCAATATCATCAATATGATTGATCATTCCTTGATGATATCTCTTTTGATTAATATTATGATAACTTACAATATTAAAATGAACTTCTTGATCTACTGCAACAACGATTAAGTTTTGTCTTTTTTGATGCTCATTCTTTTCTTGTGCTTTAAAGACATAAATATATTTAAAACATTGTTTGAGTGTTTTTACAACATTCTTTATATTTTGACTATATTTACCACTTAATGAACCAATGATATTTGTTATATAAATTCCTTGTGGGTTTAAAGATTCTTTTATTCTTTTGATTGCTTCCAATGAATGAAGTTCTAATACTAAATTTTCACCAATAAAGACATCACTTAAAATAGCATCATATTTCTTTTTGTTCCTATTTATATAATCTCTTCCATTTTCAAAATAACAATGAAATCTATTTTTATTCTTATCAAATTTATTAATAGTTTCTTCTAAATAGAAGTATTTATTAGAAATATCATAAAGAACTTTGTTAATTTCAACAACATCAATATTTCCTTGATGATGTGCTAAAAAATATTTGGGATAATGAAAAGCACCACCACCAATTAATAAAACATCATTAATTTGTCTATCTTCTAAATAATTTTCATCAAACATTAAATCAAATAAATACATATATTCAAAAAGTAATTCATTTTGTAATTCTTCTTCTATATAAGTTGCTGATTCCATACCACCATCTATATCAAGAACTCTTACTCGATGCTTATCATGTCGACCATAGCTAATGGTAATATGTCCATAAGGGCTTTCTATTTCAATCTTATCATTATACAATTTTTATTACCCTACCTTTAAAATTTAAACGGATCCCAATTTGGTTTTCCACTATCATAGTAATCACATGATTCTTGCCAAGATTTCATTTCATCTTTAATGGTATCGCATAAACATTTATAGTCATCTTTTTTAAATTTATCATGATTCATCATTGATTTATAAAACTTTTTAAAACTAGCTGCTGTTTCTTTTATAGAATTTGGTGAAGACCACATACATTTTCTAATAAAGAAATCTCTAAAGAACAAATCAACTTCATTATTAACTTCTTCATAATTTGCATTATTACGATTTAATAAATATTCATTGATAAAGAAATCAACATTTTGTATATGTTTCTTAATTGTTTTATCAGATAGATTTGAAAGATCTTCTTTAAAAATATTTAATAATTCTTCATGTTGTTTCACAATTTTTTCTTTGTCAAACGATTCTTTAAAATACATAGACATATCTCCTTTGGTTTTAAACTATTATAATCAACTTTCTTTTATCTAATTTTATCATATTTAATAATTGTTCTATACTAATTCTAAAAATAATTTAAAAACAGGAATATTACAACACAATTGTTGTTCATCCTTTTCACTGAATATTTTTAACTTTTCCTAAAGGATACACAAAGCAAATGCCGCAATATTTAGTCTAATAGATTCCTAAAGACAACAGACTAAATCCATACAATTATATTGAATTCATACTAGATTATTTGTTACGTAAGATTTAATTAAAAATTTGGAGAATAAGATTGATTCTCACCATAAACAAAGAAGTATAAGAAGAATTTGAAATAAAAATCAACTAAATTAATCATCAGTTTTATTTGACACTCTGTTTATTTTTTTGTATTTTGTTTTATAAAAAAGAAAGCAGAATTAACAATATCCTACTTTCCATTTTTCTAGAAGCACCTATTTTTCATTTCTAAGCCTTTTATATAGTTCTTCAACAAATATACCCATTACTTCTTTTTTCATTTCTGAATGATTTAATAAAAGCGTAAAGAAGTCTTCATTTTGATTCAAACCTTCAATTAAAGCATCATCAATATTATCGTAATATGTTGTTTCAAATTCTTTTGAAGAATTATTTTTTGCTGATTCTTTCAATTGTTCATTTTTTTCCAATATATCTGTGATTTGTAACATTGCCTTAACTGCCACATCTTTATTGTAAGCTTTACCTGTTCGTGAATTTATTTCTTCAATAATTTCAGATAGTTTTTGTTCTTTATCTTGAGAAATACCAAAAGCTTCTGCACTTGGTAATTTTACAATAGGTTTAGATGTTTGTTCTTCATCCTTGTGTTCTTGTGTTTTCTTTTGAACAAATTTAGTAGCTTGGATTTTACCAGTTAAATCAAATCCAGCTCCTGGATTTTTAATACTAATATAAGCTAGCAAATAAGAAATAAAATTATATTTTTTATGAATTTCAACATCTTCAAATGATGAGACTTGTAAAAGAAATTCATAAAATCTAACAAAACTACGTAATTTTTGAATAATGTCTTTTTGAGTTCCATATGGATATTTTTGGACTTCTTTTCTTGCTTTATCCAAATAGAAACTAATCATTTTTCTTTCCTTTGCTTTTATCTCTTTACCGCTATATAAAATTTCGTTAAAACTTTCAATCTCTAAATCGTTTAAAATTAAATACCCATCTATTTCAACTTCTAAATCATATATAGCTGATGGTGTAACCGAATTGGATAATAATGTCGTTGTATAATATGGAGCAAATGCTTTTTGTATGTCTTCATATGTATTGGCAAAATCTAATACAAATACTTTTTTATCAAACGGTGGACATATTCTATTCAATCTCGAAAGAGTTTGTACGGCATTGACACCTTTCAATTTTTTAAGAACATACATAGCACATAGTTTAGGTTGATCAAAACCTGTTTGATATTTGTTTGCTACAATCAACACTTGATATTCGTCTTTATCAAATTCCTTTGTTAAACGCTCTTCATTAAATCCATTCATGCTTGATTCAGTATATTCTTCTCCTTCTAGATTTACTTTTCCAGAAAAAGCAACTAGAGCATGAATATTTTTATAACCTTTATGCTCAATATATTTTTGAAATGCTTTTTGATATTTTACAGCTTCAGGTCTAGATGAAGTTATTACCATTGCTTTTGCTTGACCACCTAATTCATCCATAACCATGTTTTTAAAGTGTTCTACAATAACTTCTATTCGTTGACCAATGTTTGTTTCATGTAATTGTACAAATCTAGCAATTTGTCTTTTAGCAGAATTTGTTTTACATCTAGGATCATTTTCTACAAGTTTATTAATTTGATAGAATGTTTCGTATCTTGTAAAGTTTGAAAGAACATCTAAAATAAATCCTTCTTCGATTGCTTGTTTCATTGAATAAATATGAAACGCTTCATATTGACCGTTTTTATTTAATCGTCCAAACATTTGCAATGTAGTTGGTTTAGGAGTAGCTGTAAAGGCAAACATTGATACGTTTGATTGTTTTCCATGTTTTCTAATTTCATCTTCAATCATTTCATCGGTATCATCATATTCCCATTCACCAGACGCTAAAGATTTTGTGACAGCACTCATATTTTTACCAGATGTTGATGAATGTGCTTCATCAATAATTACAGCAAATCTTTTATTATTTAAATTCTTAACTTCTTCAACAATATATGGAAATTTTTGAATTGTTGTAGCAATGATTTTGGTATTCCCATTTAAGGCATTTGCTAAATCTGATGAAGAACACCTATCATCCATAACTTTAATCAATCCACTAGCGTGTTCCATTCCTATAACAGCTTTTTGTAATTGTCTATCAACTACAACCCTATCAGTTACAATAATGATATTGTCATAAATAATTGTGTTTTCATCATCATGTAAAGAACTCAATCTATGAGCTAACCAAGCGATAGAATTTGTTTTACCAGAACCTGCACTATGTTGAATTAAATAATTTAATTTCGATTTATTTTCTTTAACATCTGCAATGAGTTTTCTAATTGCATCTAATTGATGATATCTAGGAAAAATTACAGTTTCTTTAATTTTTCTTTTTTCAGTTAATTCATCTGTTTCTTCTTTGGTTTCAATGAAAATAAATTTATTGATCAATTCTAAAATAGTATCTTTTTTTAATATATCATCCCACATGTAATGAACAGGAAAATCATAATCACATAAAGGATTTCCTTTACCAGCATTAACACCTGCTCCATTCCCCATGTTGAAAGGTAAAAAATATGTAGAACTTCCACAAATCTTTGTAGACATATAACATTCATTCAAATCCATAGCAAAATTTACTAATGTTCCCGCTTTAAATCTAAATAAACGTGTTTTGTTTTCTATGTTTCTTGTTGTTCTATATTGATAAATAGCATCTTCATACGACTGTCCTGTAGTATTACACTTTAACTCAAAAGTCATAATAGCAATACCATTTAAAAATATAACAAGATCTATTCTTTCATCATCTGAAGCCCATACTTCTTCAGCAACTGAAAATATATTCTTTTCATAATTTTCTAAAAGCTTTTTATTAAAAGTTGTTGCTGGTTTATTATACATGAATTTTAATTTTTGATTGGATATTTCTATACCGTGTTTTAATACTTCTAAAATCGATCCTCGTTTTTTAGTAGCTTCATTATTAATAAAATTAACAATTGTATCTTCCAAATCATCTTTATAGATTTTTGCTAAAGTTTCCATTTCATCAGGTTGTGTATCATTTAAAAAATTGAATAACATTTCTCTGTCTAATGCAAACAATCTATCGAAATCATTATCTTTTCTTAAAATATAGCCATTATCATTTATTAGTTTATTAATGATATATTTTTGATAATCTTTTTCAGTTAATACATTAGTTGGCATTATTCTTCACCTTCTTCATTTTGAATTTGTAAATTCATTTTCTTGATTTTTATCATAATCAACAATTTTAAAATTAAAGAAATCAAACTTATTTTTATTTTCGTTATAATACCCTTTAACTGTGGAACAAATTATTAAACATAATCTTCTGATATTAACTTTGTATTCTCTAATTGATTTTGTATAATCTTCATTTATGGTAATTACACTTGAACTATCAGGATAAATATCAAATTCATTTTTCTTTTGTGTTAGAAGAATAAACTTATCTATTTTATTTCTTTCGTTTTTTATACAATTTTTATTTATATTAGGATTTCCCTCATGCAAAAAGCAGCATCTTAATTGATATACAACTTCTCCACTTAAATACGGATTATTAGAAACTTCAAAAGGAGATTGTTCATATTTTCCAATATATTCATCAAACCAGTTGATATAGCGTTCTTTGTTTTTTTATTTGAGTCATATTCAGCTTTACCACAAATATCTGGTAATATTAAAACAAGCGATAACGCAGATAAGTATGCCTCAATTTCAAGAGACTTATCTATTTCTTCTATAATTTTGTTTATCATATTATTCCACTTCTTTCTTACCTGTTACATATTCATATATAAGTGATTTTTTGTATTGATTTAAAGTTTCTAATTGATTCTTTTTTTGATTCATAATATTGTTTATTTCTAATAATTTTTCATCAAGATATTTTGATATTTTTTGTTGTTCTTCATATGGTGGAACAGGAATTTTAAAATTATTAAAGCTTTCTGTTTGCAATCTCCATCTTCCTAAATTTGATACACCTCGTCCTAATGAATAAAAAATCTTATTCATATAACAACACTGCATAACATATTTGAAATAGTTTAAATTATTTCTGTTGTCTTTAAGCCTAAATACTCTATAATCTGGACTTGTAACACCAAAATACTTTGAACAATCAACCCAGCCTGTTAATAAATCCATATGATTCATTACAAAATCAGTAGGATAAACAAATTGATAATTAGCATAACTCTCTGCTATTTGACCTGTATTCTTTGACATATCTTTTATTTTTAACCCTTTTTGTGTTACTGATAAGATATCATATCCTTCTTTTCCTGCTATTCTTTTTACAATTTCAAATAGATATTTTATATCTGATAATCCCCAATTTGCTGGAATGTATTTCCAATACACACTTCCACTATCCTTCATTTCAACATTAGAGTCTAATCCCTTTTTTACAGCTTCCGTAATAATTGATTTTTTATATTCTTCGAGTATTTTTATTTGAGATTCAATGTTTGTATGCAATATGTCTATTTCAGCACATTTTTTATCTAAAAAGAATACTATATTTTTTTGATATTTTTTAGAAGGAATATTAACCGCAAAATTGCTTAACATTGGTAACCGCATAGAAGGTACCGTTGTTTGATTACTACCTTTGTCCATTTCTTTTGGAAAAATAGAAGATAGGTAATAAACTAAAAATCTAGGTTCACATTTAAAATTATATAATCTATACACTCTTTGATGGACTGCATATTTCCCATTTGCATAATGAAATATTCTTCCAGCACCTGCCCCATCACCAGCAACTAAAATTCCTTCACCATCAAAACTATACGTATCACATTTTTCTATAATAGGGGATCTAACATAAAATGGATATATCCCATTAAAAGTTGCATTTTTTGTATCTTTATTACCTGTTGTGATATCACATAAATATTTTAATCTTATTGAAGAGAATGCTTTTACTTTTGTTTTATCATACATTTTTTGCACCACCAAATAAATTTTTAATTCTTATGTCATTTGAATTTTCTATTTCAATAAATTTTTTAGCAAGTTCTTCACTTGATTGAGGTTCTTGATATTTATAGAAATATCTTGTAAACGGAATTTCTGCTCCTGTTTTGATTACAGGTTTTTTCTTTGTTAAATCTTCTTCAAAGAAAGCTTTAGCATCTGGAACATGGGGTAATACTTCTGTTTTCATATAATCTTCGATTGCTACATCATATGGCACAATTTCAGTATCTTTTGTTGATTTATCAAATAGTGTATTACCTTTTTTATCTTTTTGTATATCAGCATTTTTATCGGTTTTAGAAAGACCGTCAACAATTTTGTCAACTAGTTTATTATCAATTTTTTCATCATTAATTTTATCTAGTAATTGTTTTACTATTGGTTTAAAATCATCAGGATTATTGTAAAGTGATTCATCTTCATATTCTTTCAAAGTATTTAAAATTGCATCATAAGTCATTTTATTTTCTTTAAATTTTTTTAATGTCTTTTTTTCTTTATCTTTTAATTCTTCTGTTGAATTTTCTAATTCATATACCTTACTTTCATCATAAAGAGTTTTTAATGTTCCAGTGTTAATCATGTTTTCAATACGTTCTTTTGAAAAAGAATATGATCTTTGTAATGGCTGCATAACAGTATATTCTCTATAAATAAATTCAGTGTTTTTATAAATCTTACTCAATTCAGATTGTTCAAAATTTACATATAATTCAGTAATTTCTTTTCTATTTTCGGGTGAGATTTCTTTTCTTTTATTTCCTAATGATTTTCGTAAATTGGTATAAATATTGGAAGCATCAATTAATTGAACTTTACCTTTTCTTGCTTCTCTTTTATTTTTTGAAAGAATCCAAATATATGTAGAAATACCCGTGTTGTAGAATAAGTCTGTTGGTAATTGAACAATTGCTTCTATTAAATCTTGTTCTAACAACCAACGTCTAATTTGAGACTCACCAGATGATGTTCCACCAGAAAATAAAGGTGATCCATTTTCAATAATTGCTGCTCGACCATATTCATCGTCCATTTTATCTACTGCAGATTGAATAAATAATAGTTGACCATCACTTGTACCAGGTAATCCTGCTCCAAAGCGACCGTTAAATCCCTTTTTATATTCTTCTCTAACCGATTCTTCTTGACCAGCCTTAGCATCTTTTCCACCCCAAGGAGTACCAAAAGGTGGATTTTCTAGTACAAAACGCATTTTCTTATTTTTGAAACAATCTTCTTTGAATGTATCAGCATTTTTAAAGTTATCTGCACTTTGCCCTTTGATAAGCATTTCAGCCAATCCAATAGCATATGTTTGCCCCATAATTTCTTGCCCATATAAACGAACATTACAATTAGGATTATAGTGTTTTAAATATGTATATGCTGTTGACAACATTCCACCTGTTCCACAAGCTTGATCTAATACGGATATTTCTCTTTGAGGTAAGAAAATATCCTCACACCCTTCTGAAATCAATAAGGAAACGCATAGTTTAATGATATCTCTACCTGTGTAATATTGTCCAGCATCAACATTTTGATAAAATCTGCCAATTAAATTTTCAAAAATATATCCCATTTTAATACTGTCAAATTTTTCAATACTTAAATCCAATTCTGAAAAAGCTTTAACCACAGTATAAAGTGTTCCAGATTTATCCATTTTATTTATTTCAGCAGTAAAATTTAATGTGTCTTCTGATTTAAGAATTTCTTGAACATTATTAGAAAAACCATTTATGTATTGAATAAAATTATCTTTAATATTTTCAGAATCATTACATAATTCTTTTAAAGAATATTCTGAAGTATTATAAAACTGATATCCTGTCATTTTATAAAAAGCAACTGCAGGATAATCTGGTTTTTCATTGTGTTGTTTTACTACTTTTTCTTTTGTTTTTTCTAAAGCACATTCAAACCTACGAATGATTGTCATAGGAATAATGACATCACCATATTTATCTGGCATGTATACTCCTCTTAATTTGTTTGCTATTGACCAAATAAAATTGGCTTCAGCACTTATATCAACAGGATCTTCATCCCATGTAAATTCAATATTATTTACCATTTTGCAAATTCTCCTTTACGTACAACTGCCCCAATTATATCATAATAATCTTAATAAATTAATGCTTGGTCAGCCATAAAAGTATAAAAAAGCTTTTTGCAAATCATATAATCAATAAGCATTTTAAACTATTCTAATAAGTATTTTAAAAAATTACAAAGTGAAAAAAGTATATGATTTTATCATATTTTCGCATTAAACTTAATATACCCTTTCTGCTATCTTTTTTAGTGAAAGAATAACAAAGAAAATTAAAATAAATACCTTAACACATTAATCTCTGGTGTGTTTGCTCAACGCTAAAGCTATATGGTTATCACGTGCTATGCGCGGGGTATTAGTTTTATAATAAAAAGTAGCAAAAATAATTTGGATTTTATTTCAAGCCATGATATTTGAAACTTCTTTTCAAAATCTTGTGGTTTTAATATATGTAGTAAAAACAGACCTCTTCTGTTTCATGAGGTCTGCTTTTTTTCTTTATATTACTTTGATATCATGTCATAATTATTTAAATATATAGAAAGTAAAAAGGATGATACCCAACATCGCCAAACGTCACTTATCATCCTCTGTCAAAAGACATGATTATAATAACTGATTACTCTATAAAACTCAATACTTCCAAAGCTAAAAATGATTTTGATGCTCTTATCAAATTCAGAAAACTATAACAATTATTGTGAAGATACAATCATTAAAGCTTATAAAGAAGGAAGAAATAATTACTTTTATTATGAAAATCCAAATCTAGACTTAATGGAAGCCAAAGCGATTATTGATCTTGTTTATAGTTCTCATTTCTTTACTTTAAAAACAAAAGAAAACTATAAAAAAAGAATGCAAGATCTATTTAGTATTCATAACCAAGCTTATTTTCAAAAAAGACTAAATCTGCATGTTGTTAAAAATGAAAATGAACAAGTTTTCTATCAAGAATTAGAAGTCATTACCAAAGCTATCAAAGAAAAGAAAAAAATTCGCTTTGAATATCAAAAACCTTCTTTAACATTTAATGAAAAACATAAATTAACCGAATTGGCTCCTATCGATACTGTTTTTTCTAACAATGAATATTATCTTTTATGCCAAGGTGCAAAAGATCAAAATACATGCATTCAATATCGTTTAGACTATGTAAAAAATGTTGAGATTGTTAAAGATAGTGATGTAAAGTTTGATGATTATCAATTAAACTCATTTGAAAAGAAGCTCAATAATATGACTTATATGTATGGCGAAGGAAAAATTAAAGTTATTGAACTTGAATTTACGCCAAATGTCTATTCCAATATGATTGATAAATTTGGTAAAGATATTCATCCTAAAAAAATAAATGAAAATCTTTATTGTGTCCAAGTAAGACTTTCTATGCCTTTTCTTTTGAAATGTCGATAGCTATACAGTAGAATATCATTCTCAGTTTTAACCAATTTTTAATAGAAAAATCCAAAATGTCGGTAGACATACTGTAGCTATCCAGTAGGTAGCAAGTTAGAAATATGTCAAAAATAAATTTGATTGCTTTTTTAATTATTATCCCTATATGTAATAAGGGTAGAGAAATTTATAAAATAGCATAAAAAGCCCCTTATTCTTTACATACTAGTACTATTATGTTACAATAATATTGTAAAGAAAGGAGGGAAAATAAATTGTTAGGTATCTGTAATTTAAAAGATTTCTTGGAAACTCTAGCATACGTTGTAGCAATCGTTCTAGGAATTCAAGAAATCTTAAAAGACTGGAAAGGGAATTAAAAAATTCCTTCTCCAATGATCATTATAGCTAACAATTTAAATATATGCAAATATCTGGAATAATAGCAATTTTCATTATTTTATACATTGTTATCAAAAGAAGAAAGGAACGTTAAAATGGAAAAGGAAAAATTTAATCAAGCAAAATACATGAGAGAATGGCAAAAAGAAAACATGAAGCAAGTAAAAGCGTCGTACAAAACTGAATTTGTAGATGAATTCAAAGAAGCTTGCAAAAAACTCGGAATCAAGCAATCAGATGTTTTTAGAAAAGCAATGCAAGACATGATTGAAAAAGCAAATAATATATAAAAAATTGCCTACCCATAAATTGAGTAGGCTTTTATGTACATTAAAACTATGGGCCATGGTCATAAGCAGAATGGTCACGCTCTATACCTAAAATATGAAATATAGCCTGATATTTTTTGCTTCTATATCCTATTAAACGATATTTGTTTCCTCCAAACCTAATAACCCATACTTTAGTATCTTTAGCAAGGTTCAATTCATTTTGAGGATCTAGTGCATTAAAATTAATTTGAGAATATTCTAATAATTCTCTTCCATCTTGAAATTTATTTTTATTTCTCAAGGATTCCCATCCATCAGTACCCATTCTATTTAAACAATCATGGAAAGCATTTAAGAAATCTATATCACTTCTTAAATTTTTACTTCCTTTAAATCCTTTTAAATTATACCTATCTTGGTTTGTAAGATATTTAAAAGAAAATAATATTGTATCATGGTCATTCATAAATAAACATTTTATTTTTCGTCCTTGCTTAGATATTTTATTATTTTCTTGTTTTCGCTTTAACTTTTCCATTAATCAGTAATATATGTTTTTCAAAATAATTTTTATCAAAGGTAAAGGAATCTCTTCATTTCTTTGTGTTTTTAACCAAGGATCTTCTTGATGAGTCATATTTCTTAATCCCCACGCAGAATATTTACCAAAAACATCATATACTTCTTCTAAAACTGCAGTTGTATCATTATCAATTAAATTATCATAATCACCTTGATATTCTATACCATTTGAACCATTATTTTTATACTTATGATAGATTTCCTCTACAACAGGTCCATGTGCCCAATTTACAATTTGTTCATTAAATAGCGGTTCATTCTTTAATGCTAAATAACACCCTTGAGCATAATATAATAATTTTTGTAATTTTAAATTGGATATCAAATCGGCATCTTCTTCTAGAATTTTGTCATTGTACCACAAAAACCATTTAGCTACCGTCAAAGCAGAATATTTACCTTTCATATTCCTTTATATCTCTTTATATTGCAATAAAATGCGCTAGATTGTTTCGAAACTTATTATTTTATTTATATACTATATTTCTATAAAAAATACATTAAAACAAAAAAGAACCTACTCAAATTAATGAGTAGGTCTTTCTTTTTAGTTAATAAATAAGGTTGTAGACTTTCTGAAGAATAGATAATATTACATTTCACTTTTTCTATTAACTAATACAATAAATGTGCATATATATTATACATCATATTTTTAATATTATTCACTGTAAACTCCCCATTGTTCATTCAATGTTTCAATTTGATATTGATATTTCAAATTTTCTTGTTTTAATTTTTCAATTTGGCTATCTTTTTCTATGATTTGAGAATGATATTGAGCGTTTTTTGCTAGTAAGCAAACAATCAATAAAAGTAATACAATGATAATAATCTTTAGTTTTTTCATTCTAAACACCCATTAATTTCAAAATAGTGTTTCTTCCTGCAATTCCATCAACTTTCAATCCTCTATCTGATTGGAATTGTTTTACTGCAGCTTCTAATCCACTACCAAATTTACCTGGACATTCAACACTATCAGGATCATATCCTCTACACATTAATGCAATTTCTACTGCTGTAACAAGGTATTGAGTTTCTTTACGTTTTACATAGTGTTGACCTAAAGCAGCTTTACTGTTTTTACCAAAAGCACCATCAACTTTTAAGTTTTTGCCATAGTCCAAATTAATAGCATGTTGGAAGCATCTAGCAATATTTGCTTGAGTCTTAGGACCATATGCACCATCAGTTGCAATTGAATGACCTGTAAAGTTGATTGAATGTTGTTGACCTCTTGCAATCAAACTGTCTAATTTATCATTTTTAGCAGCAGCTGGAACTACAGTGCCTGTGCCTAGTGCTCCAGTTGTAGAGTTAACAATGTTATTCTTGAATGTTTGCCATACGTTATCATTTAGTAAACCATTACAGTTTGGGCATAATTTACCATTGACATCGTGATGACGTACAACGTGATCAATATCAATATTGTATTTTTTCATCAATGCACGTGCTAACGCATAAGTATTAGCAAGAGTTTCATCGCAAATATGAACAGTACCATCTTTATGGTTATCGCACATCTCAATAGAAATTGAGTTAGTGTTTTTAATCGTACCATAATATGGGTGGTGATTTGATTGACATTTACCTCCAACCGCATAAGCAGCATAATTATCTGGAACACTTTGAGTTACTGAATCGTCATCAACAAAATAATGAGCAGATGCTTTAACAACTTCTCTAGCAAAATATTTTCCATTTGCTTCATCACTATCTCCATCGTTGTTTGTATAATGAATAACTAAGTATTTGATTTTTGATAAATCTCTTTTACTTCCATAATTGGCACGGTTGGCTAAATTTTGTTTTAATTCATATGACATTTCTATTTTCTCCTTAATTCTCTTCCGCAAAAGTCTAATCTTCTGATAACATATCACTTTGACTTGCTAACCATCCTAACTGCACACCGCTTGTCCCATGAAAGGCAATTGCTTTATTACCCATATCAATATGATCTACATTAATAACTTCATCATTAGGTGTTTTGAAAGATACGTTTGTTGCAAGTTCAGTGTATTGGTCTTTGCCATTCCATCCTTTACGTTTCACTTTCATTCCACGTTTTAAATACTTAATAGCTTCATCAAACCCAAAAGTGGCCTCTCCACCTAATTCTGGGCAGTTTTCTTCATCAGCAAGAATCCATCCATCATCAAGAATATTAGATAACGTATAAATGACTCTTTCAGTTTCTCTAATATCCATTTCTTTGCCTTCTTTGGTATGCATAATGACTGTTTTCTTTTCATCATCCCAATACCAATATCCACCCCAAGATGGGAGCTTGATTTTTTCTCCGTTATACATAAGTTTAAACGCTCTTTTAAATTTCATATTTCTATTCTCCTAACTTTATGCATCTATTTTCAAATTTCTTATAAGCATCAATATAGAGCTCTTTCTTGTCTCCATTGTACGTACATTCATACAACATAGCTCCTTTATTTGATGCACTTAAAATAGCCTTATGGTTTTGTAATGTCTTACATTGCCATACAACAAAAACTACAAAATCTTCTTTTTTATCCATGTGTTGCTCATTGTGCTTTCTAACTTCTTCTTTACAAATTTCAATAAATTCACCTGAACTCATTTTTTTCTCCTTTTTTACTAAAAAATTTCTAAAATAAAAGCAATTATCATAATTAAACCGAAAATAAAAAGTGGGATAAGAATTTTACATAACCCACAAATAAATAGATCAATAAGTTTCAAAGTAATTAAAAGAATGAATAATACTTTGATTACAGTTTTCATATCAAATCTCCTGATTTTAAGCAAAAGAAAAAGCCAACTTTCGTTGACTTATTTTTACTGTTTTTGTTCCCAAAACCATTTTTTGCTTTGTTGTATGCATCAATTGCTTCTTGAGGGACGCCTTCTAATTTTCCTTCATAAATTTGAATGGCATAAGGCTCATAAATATCTAAGCATTTTTGAATTTCTTCTGGATACTTTATAATTGCAGACATTTTATTTCATCCCTCTCTTGTTTTAATATGTTATTTCTTTTCTTTTGGTTTATAGCAACTTGACCAGGTAGGAATGTATCCAGGTCCTCCATCTAAATAAAAATCTTCCTCAAATTGTTTTAATTCCTCTTCGGTCATTGTATCTTCAAGATTACCTGTAACTTCTACAATTTGTGTCTTTTCATTACTTTCCTTTTTTGATTTCATTGAACAATCCACCTTTCTTAAAGAAATCATATAGCTCTTTATCTTTATCATATAGCAATTGAGGATTGCTTACAAATGTTTCGTATCCTACACTGACATATTCTTCTAGTTTTGTATAATCTATCGATTCTACTTTCAAGTGCTCCCCTTTTTTTAAATTGTTATATTTTTTTGTAACATTTATATACGTTCTACCCTGATATTTTCTGATGAACTTTTCGGAGGATAAAGAAAGATAATATTCATCATCTTTTTTTATAACTTTATATTTAGCGTTAGCAACAACATTTCTCATGATTGTTGCCAATTCTTCATTTTCATATAAATTATATTTATCAACCAAAGCATGACCTACTTCATGTGCTAAGGTACCAAGCTTTAAATGTTTTTGAGTTACAAAGATAGTATTCATGCTACTATCATATGCCGTTTCTGTATCCGATTGTTTAATAGGAATTTTCTTATTTACCAAGAATTTTGTAGCTTCTTCATGCATGATTTTAATTTCTTTTTTTATTCCTTCTTTAAAATCATCATTATCGCTTTCGATGGTCACTTTTTTCATCATTTTTTCAACAAATTCATCTGAATTAGTAATCATTTTAATTTTTGGTTTATCTTCCTTTTTAGGCTTAAAATTGAATGGTAGCCATTCGTCATCATGGTATAATTTACTGCCTTTTTTGTTTGATAACTTGCTATCGTTAAATACTTTCTCTCTTGGATAAGCCTTTTTAAGAACGCTATCAATACCATGTTCTTTCTTGAATTGAATGTTGCTTTCTTTAATGAATTGAGAGCGTTTATCTTGCCATTCTCTAATCTTTTTAGCTTCTTTGGTGGAATCTACACCGCATTCATCAAGAATATTCTTTCTTTTCTTCCAAGAACGAATCTGACGCTCATAATATCTTTGCTTTTGTTCCAGTTCGTATTGATCATCATTCCTGTTCTTGTCAAATTCTTCAGTATCAACCAGATTGTTCTTATACTCATAATCAGTAACCTCATAAAAAGAATGTCTACAGTTTGCTCCACCTAGACCATCAACACGGCCATATCCCGTTGCCTTTTTAAAGTTCTGTAGACCTTTTACAGGAGTATGAAGATAAAATAATTTACCTTGCCACTCCTGATGGGGATGGTCGAGCACCTCCATGACTTGAAGTCTTTACAATGTTAATGCCCAACTCTTTGCAGTTATCCATTTTAAATTTCAAAGACGTTTGATTGACACCACTTGTAACTGCTCTTTTAACTGCAGTATCCATTGAAGTTGTATGATCAGCATAACCAACTACTTCAATACCTTTTTGAGAAAGCTTTCTGATTGATAATTCAATGGCTTTGTCGGCATTGTTTCCTGCAACAATTCTAGAATATGCTTCATCACATGCTTTTATAAACTGCTTGTTTGTGCATTTTCTTGAAATGTTGCAAAGGTTTTTGATTTCACCTTGAGTATCCTTGATACCTTTATTCAAATTCTTATTTGACCTGTTCAACATGTCTTTTTTAGAAGTTTGAGCATCAGTATCTTTCAATCTTGAAAAGATATTGCTTACTGTCATTGCTATTCCATTTTTGATAGCCGATTTTACTTTGTTTTGAGACGATTTCTTGACCTTTTGGAATTCAGTACCCGAATATTCAAAAAACTCTCTACTAGCTTTATTTTTCCATTTTGGATAATCTTCTTCAATGCTTTCTAAAGATGCAAGGTTTCTTAAACGTAAACCCATCCAAATTAAAAGAAGAGTTTCCAATGTGCTGAAGTCATTTGAGACATCATCACCCGACTCTTCTAAAAATTTATCAGTTAACATTTACATCCTCTTCTGTATCGTCATCTTCATCATCATCGTATTCAATGCCTTCATCTGAATTTTCAGCAACTTCTCTTTTTGCTTCTTCTTCACTCATACCTTGCCATTTGACCTTGTACTTCCATTCAGGCATCAAACCCGCGTTGACTTCTTGAAGGTCGATATTTCTTTGTTTTTCAGCATCAGTCAAAATACTCAGCATTATTTTTATCTAAATTACTTTACATGCTGACATTTTACAAGCTTCTTCAATTGCAAAAATAACTCCACTCATTGGGATGTTACCCATACCGATTAATCCTGTCTATTGAAAAAGGAGCGCTTTTAAGCTACTCCTAACAGTTCTTATTTATAAAGTTTATATAAAATATTATTTTTCTTCCCATTTAATATTTACATCTTTTCCATGATGGACAAGTCCTATATAAATGACTTTACCTTTTAATCCGTAATTATATTTATTATCTTTGATTTGTTGAATAGCTTTATTTGACAGGTCATCTAATGCTTTTTCAAGAGCTTTTTTATCTTTTTTTAAATATTTAAATTCTAAAACAAATGATGTTTTCTTTTCATCTTTAGCTTTTAAAATTAAATCATCTCTACCTTTTCCAACTTCTCTGTTAGAGATAATTTCATAATCTTTATCTAAACATAGACACATTCCAAGCATCATCATATGATAACTGTTTTCTTTTTCCAAATCATGACAACTTGGTATCATATAAAATATCTTTATACTCTTTTATAAACTTATCAGCTTGTTCATATCTTAAATAGCGCATCAATCGATTGAGCTGACCATCCCCTAAAGAAAGATAATAGTCAGTAATATTTTTAAATTCTTTTTTTACTTCTTCATTCGGTATTCTAATTCAATAATAACCATCCATTAAATCAATCACTTGATCTACTGTAAGATAACCAGCATTTACGAACAAGCCCCATAGTGTTGGTGTACTTTCCACTTCATAAAAACTTATTTGTAAATTCACTTCTGTATCTAAATAGCCATCTTCAATTAATTCCTTATATCGCTCCTTAAAATCACGAGATGATTTCTTAATACCATCTTTGATCATCGTATTTGCACTGGTATTGACCCAATAAGATGTCAATTCTTTTGTATCAACATAATTTAATAATGACCCTGGATTATAGATATCTCCATTTCCTATATGATAGCCATCATACATCTCTTTGACTTTATTATTTAATTCTAAACCAAAGTATTCTAGTAATTCTTTTGTTTCATCACTGTCAAAGCCAAAATAAGCAGCATAACGTTGATCCGTTACATCACAAACAACAAGATTATTTAAATCACTGAAGATATTTTCTTTAGCTACTCTTTGAATACCTGTAATAAAGGCATACTTTAAACTGTTCGATGTTTTAAGAGAATTATGAAGTAACCCTGATAATCCCCCTCTTACTTCTTCATAGAAACCTTTAGTATGAGCTTCTATAAATGGTGTATCATATTCATCAATAAAAACCATCACTTCCTTGTGATAGTAATCTTTTAATTTATCCATTAAAAACGAAATAGAATCTACTATACCTTCTAAATTTCCATTTGAATAATTCATTAGTCTACTTTCTAAAAAATCATGCTTATTTTGTTCGTATTTTGATAAATCATCAAAAACATAGACATATCTGTCCCATTCTTTCAACACTTGATCTTTTATTGTTGAAACAATAGAAGCCTTATCCCTTTTTGCATCTGCAAAAGAGATAAAAATGGTTGGATATTGATTTAATTCACTTGCATATGGTGTGTCCATGATTTTAGTACCTTTAAAGATTTCTTTATAATCTTTCGTGATATCAAAGAATTCAGATAACATGGACATATTAATTGTTTTCTCAAATTTTCTTGGTCTTGTAACTAGCGTTACTTCAGAACCTCTTTCTAAAAAATCTTTAATCATCCGTGTTTTATCTACAAAGTAATAATTTTCTTCTCTAAGCTTTCTAAAACTTTTAATTCCTGTTGGTATCTTTTTCACAGTGATCACCCTTTCGGTATTATTATACGATCGCTATGTACTATTTAAATATTCAAATCAAATTTTATCACTCCATTAAAAAAGAAGTGTTTTTCACACTTCCTAGGCATTTTCTTTTTTCATTTTTTTACTTAAATAAATATAGAAACATACATTTAGTATAATACCAACAATTGTCGCAATTGGTGCAGCTAAACCAATATTTGTTAAATTTGCATGAGGTTGAATTGACATATAGTAAGAAAGTGGTAAACGTACAAGAAGTGTTTGAATAAGTCCTTGTACCATGACCCATACCGTTTGATAATGACCATTAAAATAACCAACCATACTAAATAATACTGCTGTTACAATTGTTTCTATAGCAAATCCTTTTAAATAAGCATAACCTTGTAAAATAACGGCTTTTTCTGTTGTAAAAATACTTGTAAGTAAATCTCCTTTAAATAAAACTGAAATAAAGACAACAACACCAATTATTAAGCCAATACCCATTCCTGTAAACATTGCATGTTTTGCTCTTTTTTCATCACCAGCACCCACATTTTGGGCAACAAAAGAAGCCATTGATTGCATTAATGAACTTGGTACTAACATGGCAAAGTTAACGATTTTACAAGCAACACCATAACCGGATGATGCTTCTAATCCTAAACGGTTAATAAAAGCACATAAAGCTAAAAATGAAATTTGTGTTAAACATTCTTGAAGCGCTAATGGTAATCCAATTTTTAAAGCTCGAACACAATGTGGATTGATTTTAAAATCATGCTTTGTAATTTTAAATGGTAATTTTCTTTTAAATAATAACATTAAAGCAAAAACAACACTGATTGCTTGGGCAAAAACAGTTGCCATGGCAGCTCCTGCTGCATCTAAGTGTAATCCTGCAACAAGAACTAAATCACCAATAATATTAATAACACAGGCAACTGCCACAAATAAAAGAGGTGATTTACTATCGCCTAAACCTCTAAAGATTGCTGATAATAGATTATAAGCAACAATAAAGAAAATACCTGCCCCACAAATTCTTACATAAGTAGCAGTTAAACCAAGTGCTTCTTTAGGTGCTTGCATCAAAGTTGAAATTGGTGATGCTAACGTAATCATAATTACAAATATAATTGCAGAAATAATTGCAAAAACTACCGTTGCTCCTCCTATTAAAGCACCAATCGAATTCATTTTCTTTTCACCAATATATCTTGCAATTAAAACTGTAATTCCCATCGCAAATTGTGTTACCACAAATGTTATCAAGTTTAAAACTTGACTTCCTGTAGAAACTGCTGAAAGTCCTGCCGTTGTTCCAAATCTTCCAACAACAAGTAAATCAACCGCTCCATAGGCCGCTTGTAAAATAAGCGCTCCTAAAACGGGAATCATAAATAATGATAATTTTTTTAAAATACTTCCCTGCGTAAAATCCGATTTAGAGTGATCCATTATTTTTCTCTCCCTTCACACATAACTTCATAAAACTTTTCAATAGTTTGAATCATACAATCTGCTTCATCATTAGAAACATGATTCAAACACAAGGCTAATTTTTGAAAATAATTTTTATTGTATTTTTCAAAAATCATTTTTCCTTCTTTTGTAACGGTCACATAAGTGACACGTCCATCATGTTTAGCTGTTTCTTTTTTTAAATATCCTTTTTCTTCCATTGCATTAATTGTACGTGTAACTCCCGGACGAGGAAGATTTAAAACTTCACTCACATCTGAAACCTTCACTTTTTGATTTTTTTCTTCAAGTTCGATAATCGTTTCTAAATAACGTACATAGGATGGTAAAACTCCTTCAGGAAGTTTAGGCAACATATCTAAAATCCTTTTAGCCATGTAACAGCTATCTAACATTTCTTTTACTTTTTCGCTTTTCATTAATTTCTCCTATTAATTACCAATGGTAATTACCATCGGTAATTATATACTTATAAAAAAGATTGTCAAGAAAAAAGATACTAACAAATTGTCAATATCTTTTAATCGTTATGCTCTATAGCCAACCCAAATAATATCGCTTTTAAATCTTCATCTAAAATAGAAGTATTAGTAGCTGGACCATCAATAAAATCCATGTGTTCTGCACAAATTCTTCATATAAAATTTCACAAATTGCTTTTAACTTACCTTCCTTATAAACATCTTCTAAAACTTTACAAGCAATTTTATTTCCTTCTAGATAACAATCATCACTTTGATTGACTTTCTTCTAAGGTTAAGCTCTATGAATAATCATCCTATCTAAATAATCAAGTCCCATTATTTCAAGGGTTTGGACAATACTTTCTTTGGTTACTTGACATGTTTACGGATATCTTTGCCTATACCTTTTTCATTACCATATGGTTGTCCTATATCAAAATGATGATAACCTAACTTTATATTTTAATTTCAATGTGAATAAAATGTGCATAATGTGCACAACTTGTGAAAATCTATTTTTATTGTATGTGCCGTAATAATGGTATAGCTTGTTGCATTAATTGTTATTTTTATAGCACCATTTTCAATATACCAGTTTTTCCCTTTACGATATATCAAACTCTTTTTATCTAAAACTTTATTCTTACAAAATTCTACAACATCTTCTTCAACTCCTAAATTTCTTTTAATTCTTGATATACCTAAATATGTTGTGTGAATTTTGTAAATATTTATTAACAATTCATTCCTTTCCATTTTTATTACTTGTCCTTTTTAAAATAGGCCATTAACATTCCTAAACTTAAATAATGATCTTTTGATATTTGTTTCTTTGTATTCATTAAAATAACAATGACAACAATTAATAGAAATTCTTTCATACACTCACCCGATCTTTTGTTTTCTTTTAGTAATCATTAAGGTAATCAAAACAAAGCTTAAGGTAAATCCTAAAACAATAATACCATTAATAATTATTGGTTGTAATGTTTCTAATTTAAAATATTCTAATGTTTTGATAAGTTCATTATTTTGTACAAAATAATACGTTGGTAAAATATGAGCAATCTTTAAAACATAACTTGGCATAAATGACATTGGCACAAAACATCCACAAAGAAACGATGTTCCTAAAGCAACAACATTGACAATACCTCCAATAGCTTGCTTATTATGGGTAATCGTTCCAATTAAGAATCCTACGGCCAAACTACATATTGAAAAAACAAATGAATTTAAAATATAAGCAATCCCATTCCCACTTAACATAATTTCTTTAAATAAGATAAAACTAATAATCATATAGGCTAACCATACAATAAAAGAAGCAAGACCTAAAGAAGCAAAAACAATCCAATTATATTTACGATATGAAAAACTGCTCATAATTGTTCTTTTACGTACACCCTCTTGATTTAAACTTGCAAGAATCATTGTCATACAATAAACTCCCCCAGCAAGTAAGGCATAGTTTAAGAAATTAAAATAAACATTCACTTGATTCAATTTAGAACTATCTAAGGATGTGTTAAGGTTTACTTTTGTTTTTTGGTTAATCACTTGTTTGACTTTTTGATTTAAAGCTTTACCTTGATAATGCTCTTTATAAAGATTTACTGTCTTTATATATTTTTCAATTAACATTTGGGTAAAAGATGCATTTTCATTACCATTTGATTTATATTCAATCGTTGGATTTTTATCATTTACAAGATCATCACCAAAGTTTTCAGGAATATACACAACATAACTTATATCACGATAAAACAATGCATCGTCTACTTTTTCTTGATCATTGATATCGATATCTTTTAATGTCGCTTGTTCTTTTAAATACGAAACAAATCCTTTGGTTATTTCATTGTTTCGATCCTTATTTACAATCAAAATATCTGGTTTTGTTGCCTCATAATGATTCATATTACCAGAAGTTGTATTAAATAATGTAATTGCAAGTAAGATCACTGTATAAAGAATTAAGTTTCCTTTTAATTTATTTAAGATTTTAAAAACGGTACTAAATATAATCATATTGTTCCCTCCTTAAAGTCCTAAAAGAAATAAATAAACATACAATAATAAATACTCCTAAACAACAAATATCTCTGATATATCGATTAAATGTATTGTAATAATATAAAGCATAAAAACCATCAGTAATCAAATTATTAGGATTGATAAGATTAATAATAGGTATATTTTTATCAATAACATATTTTAAAGTAACACCCATCATTCCAGACAGAACCGAGAAAAACATAGAAATCGCAATATTAATTCCTGTTTTTGCTTGTTCAGAAACTCTAAAAACAGAAGCAATAAATATTCCCATCGAAATACCTGCTAAATCACCAACTAAAGAAAGAATGATTATATAAAGCCATTGACTACCAAATTCAACATTTAAACCAAATTTTAAAAAGATTAAAAGAATCGCTAAACCAACAAGGCTTACTAAATAAGAACCTAGTGCTGAAGATAAGACAAGTATTCCTTTTTTATTTGGTGAAACAGAAACTCTTTTCCCTTTAGCGGACATATTCGCCAATTGATTATTAATAGCTGTTAAACCTAACATCCCACCATACATACAAGCCATGGCAATTAATGTATAATATTCAATTTGCATATAACTTAAATGACTACTTGATGTGTCTTTTAAAGATACTTCTTGGTTATTGAGCTTTTGAAGAATATCATGTACAATTTGTTGAACATTAAAATTATAGTTTCCTTGTTGTATTTCATCTTCAATTTGTTTCTTTGTTAAATCTTCTATCATCCTCTTATTTTGTTTAATTTCATCCATAACAAATTGCAAGATTGTTTGTTCCATACCATTTTCTTTAATCACAATTTGTGGTTCTTGTTTATTAAAGAGAACATATCCTTCTATTTCATTATCTTCTAAAAGCTGATTCGCTTCTTTTTTATTTACATAATGAATATGAAATAACTGATTCTTATTTTTTTTATCAGAAAGCTCTTTAAAGGTTTCTTGATAAATTGTTTGGTTTTGATATTCCTTATTGTCAATAACTGCAATATCAAAAACTTGTAAAGCTTCGTCTTTTTCAATATTTTCAAAAGCCATGTGAAAGAAAATACCTAAAATAATAGGAAAAGCAAACATCCAAAAAATAAGAACTTTATTTTTAAAAAGTATTTTAACTGTATACTTTAGATTATGAATAAACATCAATCCCTCAATTCCTTTCCTGTTAATTTTAAGAAAACGTCATTAAGAGTTGGACCTACACGTTCAATCTTTTCCTCAATATTTGCTTCTTTCTTTAATTCATCACTTGTTCCTTGAGCAATGATCTTTCCTTTATCTAAAATAATAATACGATCGCAAAGTATTTCTACTTCTTCCATATAATGTGTTGTATAAACAATTGTAGCCCCTTGATCTCTTAATTTTTTTATACCATCTAAAATATGATTACGACTTTGTGGATCAACTGCAACTGTTGGTTCATCTAAAAAAATCAGTTTAGGCTTATGGGCAATCCCACAAGCAATATTTAATCTTCGAAGTAAACCTCCGGAAAGTTGTTTAGGTAAGAACTTTTTAAAATCATTTAATCCTACTAAGTTAATTGCATCATCAACATATTGTTTTCTTTGTTTTTTATCTCGAATATATAAACCACAAAAATAATTAATATTATCATAAACATTCAATTCATCAAAAACAGCTACTTCTTGAAAAATAACTCCTATCTTTGCTTTTAAATCATAAGAATCAGGTTTCATCTCTTTACCAAAAACCTTAATAAATCCTTCTTGATATTTAAGTAATGATAAAATAGAGTTAATAGTTGTACTTTTTCCACAACCATTAGGTCCTAATAATCCTAAAATTTCTCCTTGATAAACATTAAAGGATAAATCATCAATTGCTTTTAAATTTTTATACTCTTTTGTAAGATGTGAAACCTCTATTACTTTTTCCATCATTCTTTTCCTTCCTTATTCTTTTTTGCAAGTTGTACTAAAATTTCTTCTTTTACATTTCCTTTTTTTACTTCATAAAGAAGCATTGAAACATATTGATCCTTTAACAATTCTGCAATTTCTTCATCATTAAATTCAACAGTTTGATTGGCTGCTAAACTAGCAATCCCATTGACATATAACCACATTCTTAAATGGAATTGTTTGGCATCTTCATTTGACATACCCGTTTGTTTAGAGATTGTTTCAAGGATTGTCTTTGCTGATCCTGTTAAATCAATAAAATCAAATGCTCCTTCATTTATTTTTCGGTTAAACATAATTTTAAATAATTCATGCTCTTCCTTAGCAAAACGAATATAATTGATTCCAATATCCTTGTATTCTAATTGACCTGTTTCACTTTTTAAAACTTCTCGATCAAAAATCTTTACAATTTCATCTATCACATCTTTTTTTAAAACATCCATATTCTCATAAATATAAAAAAGTGGTTGTGTTGAACAGCCTAGCTTTTTAGCAATCTTTCTGGCATTTAAAGCATTGAGTCCTTCATGGCTAATAATCGAAATACTTGCTTGTAGAATATCTTCTTTTTGTATTTTTCTTTTTGCTGGCATAAAAGCCTCCTTTCTATAACTGATGTTATATATAACTCTTGTTATAATTATAACAATATCTTCTTATCATTGTAAAGAAAAAAGGATATTTCAAAATATCCTAACCATTTAAATAAGCTGCTTTTAACAAGTTTTGTACAACTTCATTTTCACTTTTATATAATTGTTGTATTGTTCCTTTTTCTATGATTTTTCCATCATTTAAAACAAGAACCTGATGGCAAAACTCATGAACCAATGAGAGATCATGACTAACGAAAAGAATAGCCATATGATATTTATAAACACATTGTTTTAATAATTCGATAATATCTCTTTGAATCACTTGATCGAGACTGCTGGTAATTTCATCACAAATAAGTAATTGGGGTTGCATAATCAATGCTCTAGCAATTGATATTCTTTGTAACTGTCCTCCACTTAATTCATGAGGATATTTTCCCAAACAAGCCTCATCCATACCTACTTGTTCTAATATCTTTTTAATAGCAGTCATCACTTCTTTTTTATTTAAATGATAAAAATAATGATAAGGTTCATAAAGAAACTGTTTGATTTTCATTCGTGGCGAAAAGCTTTCAATTGGATTTTGAAGAATAAGTTGTATATCTTTACGACTCTTTTTAAAATCAACTGTTTTTCCTTGATATAATAAAGAACCTGAAGAAGGTTTTTCAATACCTGAAACAAGTCTTGCAAGGCTACTTTTTCCACATCCACTAACACCAATAATACCAACAACTTCACCTTCATCAATGCTAAAATCAAGATGATTTAAAACAGTCTTATCGTATTTTTTTGTAAGATCTTTAGCTTCAAATAAACGCATTATTCTTTTCCTTTCATAATAGTGACTTTGTATAGGGATGCTTAGGAGTATTAAAAAGAGTCTCTACATTTCCTTTTTCTACAATCATTCCATCTTTAATAACAACTATTTGATCTGCAATATAACGTGCTACTTGAATATTATGTGTTACAAACACAAAAGTTGTTTGTTTTTTTAGATTTAAAAGATAATCTAAAATTTGTTTTTGAATAACGACATCTAAACTGCTTGTCGGTTCATCAGCCAAAACAAGTGAAGGTTGTAAACATAATATTAAAGCAATCATCACTCTTTGAGCCATTCCTCCTGATAATTCAAAAGGATACTTGTTTAAAATAGTTTCTTCTAGCCCCATTTGTTTTAAATAATGAATAGCTATTTCTCTTGACTGTTTTTTAGAATATTTAAAATGAGTATGTAAACTTTCATAGAAATGTTCTTCAATATTTTGATAATCATCAAAATAAGTTAAAGGATTTTGAAAAATCATGCCTATTTTTTTCCCTCTATAACAATCTAAATCCTTTTCTAATAAATTATCTTCTTCAAATAAAATTTTACCCTCTATAATTTTTGCATCATCACTTAACAATCCCATTGTTGCTTTAAGTAATGTTGATTTCCCACTACCACTTTGACCGACAATAACTGTAATTTGATTTTTAGGAATCATTAAATCTATATGATGTAAAATTTCTTGTTCATTATAAGTCAATGTTAAATTTTGATAATTTAATATACTCATTTAAGATCAATATCCTTTGTAATCATATAATAATCAACCGGATGGCAAATAGCTCCTTTGACCTTAGAAGAAGTTACCGTATTTAAAGGAACATAAGAAACATAAATATTGGCAGCATCATCTAAAATCATTTCACTTGCTTGAATAGCAAGTTGTTGTCTTTGTTTTAAATCATAAGTTGTGGAAAATTGTTGAATCAAATTATCAAGATTTGAGTTTTTATAACGTCCTGTATTACTTGAACCCGTTGATAAATAACGTTGTTGAATAAAGATTTCTGGATCACCTGTAGGTGCACTTGAATCATTAGCCGAACATAAATCAAAAGTTCCTGCTGCTTTAATATCATTCACATTTTCAACTTGATTAAGTTTAATTTTAATACCAATCTTTTTTGCTTCACTTTGCATAGATTGCGCAATAATATTTGCATCTGCTGAACCATGATCCGCGCTTTCATAATAATTTAAAATGATTTCTTGTCCATCTTTTTCTCTGATACCATCATTATTCGTATCAACATAGCCCGCTTCATCTAAAAGACGATTGGCTTCTTTTAAATTAAGACTATAGCCATTAGAAACATCTCCATAAGGTAATGCACTTGAATAAAGACCAGTTGCTTCTTTTCCCCCAATCAATTTAACAATACTTTTACGATTTACACTATAAGATAAAGCTTTTCTAATCGTTAAATCACTTAAAAATGTTGTTTCATTATTCATATAAATAACATTTGTACGTGGCCCTAAAACTTCTAAAACCTGATAATCTTTATTATTTCTAAATAATTTTAAACTTGAATAATCAATCGTATTCGCAAGATCAACTTCACCCGATTGTAACGCTAAAACACGTGCATCAGAATCTGCCACTTGACTAAAATGAACATGATCAAGTTTTGCTTTACCATCGTAATATTTTTTATTTTTGCTTGTATCGATTGTTTTTTCTGAAACAAAATCATCCACCACAAAAGGTCCGGTACAAAGAGGATGATTGGCAATATCTTCTTCACTTTGACTTGCATCATAAATAGTAAAGAGTGGTTCACAAAGATTATTTAAGATTGCCCCACTTGATTTATTTAAATAAAGATAAATATCTTGCCCCTTTGCTTCAACATGATTTAAATCAAAATAATCAATCGCTCTTGTATTTTTTTCAAAAGCTCTTTCTAAACATGATTTGACATTTTCTCCTGTTACTTTTTTACCATTTGAAAAAGTAATAGAATCTTTTAAAGTCAATTTCCAAGTTGTATCATCAATTTGTTCATAGGATTTTGCAAGATAGGGTTCCACTTCATATTTTTCATTAAGTTTTAACAATGTTTCTCCTACCCCAATACGACTTAAAACCCAACCATCATAATTATTTGTAGGATCTAAAGATGTTGAAATCCAAAACATAGCAGCATTAAGTGTTTTACTTGATTCATTTTTGTTTGAATTAGAACATCCACATAAAGTTGTTAACATAAATAAACAAAGTAATAATTTTATTTTCTTCATAACTTCTCCTCATAATGTTTAGGATCTAAATAATCCCTTATATCTTCTGATAATAAATTAAAAATAAGCACACAAATAAATAAAACAAGTCCTGGAAAAAACATCATCCAAGGAGCCACTTGCATAAATTGTTTACTTTCATAAAGCATCGCTCCCCATTCAGGTTGTGGTGGCTGACTAGCAAGTCCTAAAAAGCTTAAACCTGCAAGTGAAATCATCATATTTCCAATATCTAAAAAAGCTGTTACAAGTATTTGTGATAAAATATTAGGTAATAGATAACGAATGATTCTTTGCAGTGGTGGGACACCCGACATTTTAGATATCACTAAATAATTCTTTTTCTTTTCTTGTTTGACAAGAGCAAGAGTCAATCTTGCATATTTTGTCCACCAAATAAGTGCTAAAGCAAATACTGTATTAAAGAGACCTGCCCCGACGATTCCTACTATTGCAATGGCAAAAATCGTATCAGGAAAAGCAAGTAATCCATTAATTATATTATTAAAAAAAGATTCAACTTTATCATTAGACAAGCCTGCAATTAAGCCAACAATCATTCCAATAAAAACAATTAAAAACAACATCAAAAAAGTCAAACCAAAAGAAGTTTTTGCACCACAAAGAATACGACTAAAAACATCTCTTCCTAATTTATCTGTACCAAAAATGTGTAAGAAACTTGGTGGTTGTAAAGAGAAATCATAATTAACTTTTAAAGGATCATAAGGCGCTAAAAAAGAACCAAATAGAGCAATAAGTAATAATAAAACAGCAAGACCAATCTCAATTTTTAACTTTCTTTTCATTGAAACGCCTCCTTAATCGTGGATTTAATACTTGTTGAAAAATATCAACAAATAGATTAACAAAAACATAGATCAATGCCATATAAATTGCATAAGCTTGAATAATTGGATAATCACGATAACGAATAGCTTCTACAACCATGTTACCTAAACCTTGATATGAAAAAATCGTTTCAATAATTGCCGTTCCACCAAGTAAATGTCCAATAGAAAGACCTAATAAAGAAGAAAGTGTCGTAAAAACATGAGGTAAAACATGCTTTAATAAAATTTCTGATTGTTTCATCCCTCTTGCTTTGAGTCCAATAATATAATCTTGATTTAATTGTTCTAAAATAGCATTTTGAATCATTCTTGTATAAGAACAAATCAGCGGAAAACTTAAACAACAAACAGGTAAAACAAGACCTTTTAAACTACTTCCACTAATAACAGGAAACAATTGAATCTTTACTGAAAAAAGCAGAATTAAAAGAAGCGCTAACCAAAAATTAGGTAAAGATAAACCTAAAAAAGAGATATTTTTTAAAATAGAATTAATCAAACTATGACGATGAGTAGCACTATAAATTCCTAAAGGAATCGAAAAAGCTAAAACAACAACAAATGAAAACATCGCTAATTTTAAAGTATTTGGTAACTTTGATAACATTTGTTGATTCACATCTTGTCCATAATGATAAGAATAACCTAAATCACCATGAACAAAATCATTCAACCAGTCAACATAGCGAACAACAATATTTTTATCGAGACCCATTTCATGTCGTGTTTCATTTAAAACTTCCTCGCTAGGTGTAATTCCTTTAGATAAATAATACATTTCAGCACTATCACTTGGTGCCAAATTTGTCATAATAAAGGTAACAAGTGTCACCAAGAAAAGAACTGAAAATAATGATAAAATTCTTTTCATTATTTAATCGCATGTATTAAGAATTGACGAATCAATTCTTTTCCTTCCTTTGTTTTTTCTTTTGAAAGTATTTCACTTTCAATTTGTTGAAAACCGATTTCCTTTAGAATTTCTATATCATATTGAGGTCGTAAAACATAAGATAACTTTAATTCTTTAGCAATATTATCAATAATAGAAACATCAATACCTTCCATATGTTGATGATCACTATGACCAGCTCTACTATAATCTTGATCTTGATAATGATAATAATGATTGCCATCAATATTTAAAAGATGTCCTTGTTTTTTTAAAACTCTAACCATCTCTTGATAGGCTTGTACAGGCTTTTCTAAATTCCATGTTACATTACGTGTGATAATCAAATCAAAAATTTCATCTTGAAAAGCTAAATCTTGAACATCCATCTTCTGAAACTCAACATTTGCCTTAAACTTGCGTGCATTGTTTCTAGCCTCTTCTAAC
>ENA-OQIK01000128-OQIK01000128.1-human-gut-metagenome-genome-assembly--contig:-NODE-128-length-66454-cov-6.401103_pt1 | contig 66454 bp, 44 predicted proteins | sample MGYA00242578_ERZ504743 | MGnify/ENA primary metagenome ERZ504743 (study PRJEB26092, sample SAMD00036441) | human gut metagenome | host: Homo sapiens | study: EMG produced TPA metagenomics assembly of...
CCTGACCTCTTGACTGCCAGTCAAGCGCTCTCCCAGCTGAGCTACGCCCCCGTGCGAAGAAGTACTATACGGGAACTCGGACGGCGATGCAAGGACATTTTTGGAAAAATTTTCGCGAGTGTCGGCGCGCACGGGACCGCGCCAGCCCGCGGGGCGCCTGGCCCCCGCACAGCCCGTACGCCGGCCGACTTGGCGCGTGGAACACGACGCGCCCCGTTCAACAGGGTTTTCCGTGCGCCGCCAGTCCCATTATCGGGTCCGATTGCGAAGCGCCCCTCCCCAGCGCCTCAGAACCATGCCGGTTTACTACGATAAATCAGGAATGTCCAACCACACACGCCTTTTCGTGCAACCGGCGGGCTACCTACCTGCGGTTTTGCAAACGGAGAACACACGGTGCTCGGGGGTCGCCGATTCGTCGTAGTAAACCGGCATGGTTTTGAAATGGCATCAGGTTGATTTCACGTAAAAGTGTGTTGGAGCCCTGAATTAAAGGCCTTAAATTTTTTAGATCGCGTCTTTTCTGCGACGCGCCTAGAATTGCTGTTGATTAGCATCGGGCTTGATCTTGCGTTGTGCGACTTGCTCGTGCATGGTAGTATTTCACGTCGTGAAGCGAAGAAATTAGGTCTGAGTTGCCTTTGTTAGAATTGCATTCACTGTTCATAAGGGCTCTTGGCGCAACGGTTAGCGCAGGGGACTCATAATCCCTGGGTTCTGGGTTCGAATCCCGGAGGGCCCACCAGAGAGTTTTAAGGCCGGGCGTTACGCCTGGCCTCTTTGTTATTGGTGCTGCGGACTAGCTTTGCCATCCACAGACGTAAAGTTATTAACATTCATATTCATGATTAACAATGGATATGTAGCCAAGATGCTGCCCAGCCAACAGATGTGTAAATCGATTAATATGAAAATAGGCCCCAACTTGCGTTGGAGCCTCATTCAATGCTCGGGTGGAGACGAGGGGGATCGAACCCCTGACCTCTTGACTGCCAGTCAAGCGCTCTCCCAGCTGAGCTACGCCCCCGTGCGAAGAAGTACTATACGGGAACTTCGACGGCGATGCAAGGACAATTTTGAACAATTTTGCGGCGCGTGGAACGGGTGTGGGGCCGAAAGGACCCACGATGCCCGATCCATCCTGTCGTTTCAAAAACAGACCGGTTTACTACGCTAATTCCCGGATTTCCGACCTCTCGCTTACTTTCGCATAACGGGCAGGTGATCTACCTGCGGTTTTACGAGCGGCGAATTCGGTGTGCTCAGCCACCCTCAATCCAACGTAGTAAACCGGCATGGTTTTAAAGTGGCACTTAATTACTAACAGAATATAAAGTATTAAAATTGCTCACATTGAAATTATTACTTACCAATACCAAGCCAATTGCACAGAACGTTGGCCCGCAATCTGGTCTCAGCGCATCTCATCGCCTCGGTTTTTGGTTTGTAGCACAGCTCCAATCGCTCACACACACACTGTGAATGATGGCATCAAGCTGATCGTGATCATTGAGCATGTCATGGGTTACAAGAAATACGTCGTATCCCATGCTTTGCAATGCTGTCATTCGGGTGGCATCGTGGTCAAGCACAGCGCCCGATCCATGAATAACCTCACCTTGAAGTTCGATAATCACGGCCTTCATTGTTATCGGGTTTACGATGACGATATCGCCGTAACAGATTTTCTGACCTGCGATTTTCCGAGCTGAATTCGACAGCGGTGTTAGGTCGTTGACGAATATGTTTTTAAACTCCGCTCCGCCGGCACGCCTCGGATGACTTAGCAACATGATTCCAGCAACTTCTAGCGGGGATGCAGCAATACCCATTACCTGCTGTGCGGCTTCGCAGAATTGCTTTCCCCACATCTCGCCCTTAACCTTCGCCGCAAATCTATGTAATTCTTCTATTTCAATAAGAGGCTTTCTCATCCAAAGCGATGTGCCCTTTCCGTTAGTTTTATTTCCGGATCCGTCATCCCGCTGCCCACTTTGATCATGCTCGCTGTCCTTCTGGTGCACCCGAGCATAGACTCGCTTCCATGGGGCCTCGTCTTGGGTTTCGTCTAATTCAAACAGACTTTTTGTGGTGTAATGCTCTTCTTCTGATTTTGCCCGCTCAAGTGCCATGTCAACCGCGGGCGATGGTTTAAAAACCGAGAACCATCCGCAAAATTCGTACATAGCCAGAACCAGATCGCATGAAGAAACGCTTCGAGTCATGGTGAATAGCGTATTAAGAGGGTCTGTGACGCTAAAGCCCATGCCCGTGTCGATGGAAACCTTCTCCGTATAGGCGTTGTTCCATCGGATGGTCCGTCTTGTCTTGGAATGCAGGTTGCTTCGTGTTGATGCTGCTGTGATGACTGGCGTCTTGAGAACTTCGGTTACAAAAGGGGCTTGGGATAGAGCTCGCCAGCCATCTTCGGAGCTAGGTAAGCGCGGGTAGAGGTCGCGCACCTGCGGTGGGCAGCGCCAATAGCGGAATGCAGTATTTGCGCAGACGATTTCGTCCATTTGCGCCTCCCCTGGTTTACGGCCTCGGGCCGTGCGGATTGCGGGTAAGGTCGATTATCTACTGGCACATCATGCGGGTAAGTACGGGAAGCTGACCAAACACTGACCAAAAGCTTGACGCAATCCGTTGAAAAGCCGCCATAGGCATGAACGCGCTGGTACAAGCTGTGAGCCAGTGGTCTCTGTCTCCACAATTGCACATAGATTACGCAGGGAATTCAATGAATGAACACAGACGCATTTTGCAAAACGCGCAATGACGACACCTAAGGTGAATTGCGTAACATATAACGCCTTAAGTGACTTCGCTTCGATTTTGGTGTCAAAAAGAAAAAGGCCAGAGGCTTAACACCTCTGACCTGCGCTTTTGATGGTGGGCGATACAAGATTCGAACTTGTGACCCCATCCGTGTGAAGGATATGCTCTACCCCTGAGCCAATCGCCCGTCGCCTTTCGGCAAAAGAGATACTATCATAGCCGCGCGTGGTTTACCAAGAACTTTTTGCCCCCGATTTTAAATTCGTGGGCGTCGGGCGCGCAATGGCAAACGCCGTAACCAGTAAAACCGCAGATCAACGCTGCTTTACAGCTTGAACCACGACGTCTCGGGGCGGCAGCTTCGTCGATCAGGGTGATGCTGTCCAGATCATCGGGTAAAGTACGGGGTGCTTTCGGCACGATAGGGTCGGTTGCGTCTGCTGTACAGTTGTCAAAAGTCATAATTATTGATGCATGCTTCTCTTCACTGCTTTTAAGAGCAATCCTTCAGTGACGGTGTCTTTTAATCTCACTCACTATGCCGGCACATCTCTTCTCAATGCTGTCGGGAAAGAGCGAAGCTTCGGTAATGCCAATTTTACTCAACTCGTTCAGTATTGATACTTTCCTATCAGATGGCACTATGCAACGACCGGCTATTACGGGACTGTCTTTGGGCAGTGGACTTATCAAGTCATCAAATGACAAACATGGATCTTTCTCACGAATGTCATTTGGGAAAAGGGTATATTGGCCAGACTGAGCGGCCTGTCTATCAAGATATCTAGTTCCGTAGACAAATAATGTGTCTTCGCAGCACTCCTTAAACCATTTTGCCTGATCAGTTGGTTCAGGGAAACTTGAAAGCACTAGATCACGTTGATAGTCAAAGTATGGTCTTGATATTGCAAGTGAGGCAAAACGGGACAGAAACTTTGAGTTCATAAACAGATGCCACGAGTCTGCGATTGCCTGGCAGATGGGATATTCCCGCTTATCTCCTCCTGGTCGCCTAAAGATGAATACTTCGCCCTCGTCAGCCACATTGCCACAGGCGAAATAGAGGGCAGCAAGCGCGTTTGAAGTGACATCTAATAGTCTGGTGGGAACTCCGTAGTGTTGGAGACAGGCTAAAAGATCAATCGGAAGCAATTCTCGTTTAAAAACATTTGGCAATATGCGGCAAGCAGTTTCAATGAAATCAGCCTCGTGCTCAAGGCTGCCTGGTATAGGGGAAATGGTGTTCGATCCCGGTTTACGCCAATAGCTGTCTCTTCCGATTGACGGAACGAGATCGTACTTAGTAGAACCTTGTCCTCGAAAAACAAATGTAGATTCATATGTTCTGGCGTCACCATCTATTGTTGGTGAAAGCTCGTTGATGTATTTGATATACGAGGCTACATCTTCAACCTCAACTTTAGTTTCATTAGACATATAACAATCCTTTAGTGGAGCAAGAGGCTTTATAAACGGCAGCATTTTGATTGTAATTATCTTATCGCTCTGGCAGATGGGGTTTAAGACTCAACATCGGTAACAGATTGTGAAGCTGTAGAGCAAAACTAAATAGTGCCGTCTCAGCGGAGGCTGGTATGGCACCAATCTCTAAGAAAATGAATTTGAAAAAGGCTTAAGACTTCTGAAATAGCTGCTTTACCTCTCCCCTGGTCTCGCTTAAACGGGGTCTCAGCAGCGACATGCTGCACCTAACAGCACTGTCCCCAGTAGGAAAAGCGCCACAGAGGCGACGATCCAGTTGTTGTCGCCGGTCTTGGGGAGCGCCGAAGTGGTCGCGGTGTCGGGTTTGGACTTGGACGGCGTGGACACCGTGGTCTTGGTTACTGTCTTTGTTGTCTTGGTTGGCGTGGCCGCAGGTTTCAGAGAGGGATTTGCCGTGGGTCCTGTGGTGGGCTCTCCGGCAGTGGGGTTAGCATCGGTGGGAGACTTTTCCGCGCTATCGCCAGTCACCTCGCCCCTGTCGGTCTCCCCCGCCGGCGGCGTGGCCAGATCGGGCTCAACCACCACATGCGGGCCCACCGCACCGGCAGCATCCATCACGCCACCAGCACCAAAGGCCCCGCCGGTAGGCGCCATAAACCGTGCGGACACAAGCGACCCGCCCGTGCACGCAACGCCGCCTTCGGCACCGGCCGCATCAAGCCAAGAGGTGTCGACGGAAAGCCGACAGCTGGCCGCGCCATCGCCAATGCCCGCGTCCTGCAGATACGCGCCGTAGGCGCGCACGCCCGCTCCGGACCCGGCGCCCGCGGCAACGACGCGTCCGCCGCCGCGCACGGCCATGTCGCCTGCGATCACGCCGGCAACCGCCTCGTTCGTAATATCGGCCCCGTCCGCCCGTGCATCGACGGTGCAGCCGTCCACCACGAGCGCCTCCGACACGTGGATCCCGCACTGCGAGCCCGTCGCCGTCAGGGACCCGGTGCCGCGAAGCGTCAGATTGCCCCATGCCTCCATGCCGCACAGCGTGATGTCCGCATCGGGCGCATGCGACTCCGTCACGGAGTTTTGCCCGGCAAGTGTCAGCACCAGGTCGCCGTCGGCGCCGATGGCCTCGCCCGCGTAGCCGTCAAGCTCCAGGTGGTCGGCATCGGTCCAGGCCCAGCCGGGGCCCGACACACCCGGCTCGTAGTACGTCGCGCCCGCGATGATGAGGCTCTCCGCGCCCGCGGCATAAGAAGGCCCGCCCAGCAAAACGCATAGGCAGGCCATGGCAACAATCGCAATGTGATGACGGCTGGTGTAGGACTCGGCAGCAAACATATCCGCTCCGATCTTCGCCTGAGCCAATAGAATGTGCACCAGAAAATGCCCTGGTAGCAGCAGTTATTAGTTTAGCGAGATCAAGGCATAAACAAAGAAAATGCCCCAGAGAAGTGCCAATAATTAGGTGTAAATCGTTTTGCCAATCGGTGAAAGGAGCGGATCACGTCAAACGATGTTCGTAAGTCATTGCGTATGCAACCGAGATCGTTGACTGCGTCCGCAAAACTCTGATTTGATTTGGACTATTCTATATATGCGCGGCTCCGTGAAGCACTATTATCAAAAGCTCATGGGCTTGGGACTACATTTTCCAGCCGCGTGAAAACGCTGTGTATGCAGCGCTAATTCGTTTTAGAGTCATGAGTGTGACAAGTAGAAAGTTAAGAAGAAAGAAGGCCGCGAGACAGAATAAGAATCTGGAAAATAGCTCATTGAAGTTTTTTGTCAATGGGGCAATACATAACAAGCCAACAACGAAGAGCCCATCCAAAACAGTCCACATAGATATATGAAAAGATTCATCAACCATTGTAAACTCGCGATCGAGTGGTTTTGGATCTATTTGAGAGCTCATTTGCAAGCGCAATTGAAAGAGAAGTACCGCAACACCACACATAAGGCCAGAAATTATAGAGATGCAGCTAATGAGATTAGATATTAAATCTTCAAGGTTAATGCAGCCGTCAGGCCAATTAAAAAACAGAGCCACCGACAGCAAAGCAGGAACAATTAGCTGAACAAATATATCGCCGTGCGATATTTTATTAGATTGATAATTGCGGAGTGTATCAATATATTTGATTAGAAGTTGCCAGAAGTCAATTTTGCCCATGCTACCGACCTTCCGGAGTAACGTAATAGACTATTTATCTCTATTGAAAACATCCTCTGCTCTAGCGAAACTATCAAGACAAACGGCGATAAACTGATCATCAGAAAGTGGCGGCTGTCCTGATTCATTTAATACTTCAGTTATGGGAACTGCGAATTCCTTATCAAGCATAAACGTTTTAGGTTTTCCGTCACGTTGCTTTAGCGTGGCAAAAACTTCTTCTCGACCAGAATAGTTGCTCGTAACGCCAAAATACTCCGCAACCGCTTTCTTGTCTTTAATCATATCAATTGTCGCTAGAGGGATGCGAAGGCCTCTTTTATGTTTTGCAATGAATGACATAGTTCCCACGTTTGCCACGGTACCGTCTTCAATGTTTTTGGAGGGGCGATAACGGCGAAGTTCGAATTGCTCCACTCCCGTAAATGCGTCAAGTGCAGACCTTTCTTGCACTCGTTCTGATTTTAAGGATATTCCTGTTGAATGACTGGCAATATAATTCTTTAGTGCTGTAACTGGCACTGAGGCGCCTCCGCCATTCGGAACTGATTCAATCCCAATCAGCGCATAGCCTAATCCAGGAGTACATTTAATGAGTAGCCTAGAAGGGACCATACCGGCCATTTCCTCTGTGTAGGAAATTCCACTATCGGTCATTGTTCTTGTGTCAACGACATCAACATGAAGTCCCGCGCGACCAGATTTTAGATTGATTAAAACACTGTCATTTATTTGCCTATAAGAATCGAACTGAATGAACCGTTCACCTTCATTTACTTGAAACGGCGCGTTATTGTCATTAACAAAGCTAAAAATGTAGTCTAGTAAAGGTTTGTTGCCGTAATTCGAGACATCAAGTCTTTCCTCCTTGTGTCTATAGGTATTTGCCCAAAGCCTATAGACAACAAGTGAGTGCATCGCGAACAATCCGGGCATTAAAGTATCTCCTTAGCAATCATATTAATGATGATGCAATTGTATTCCTGCTGATGGATTGATGAGTTAACAGTTTAGACAGCAGGTGATGATTCGGGGAGCGGAGGTGTCCCCAAATACCATGCTCTTCCCAGTTGAGCCCTAGGCCCTTTCGACACCACCTATATTGCGAATCGGCACCGCCGACCACCCGGCCGGATATTGCCGTTCGGCACCGCCATTAAACGCCTCCCCGCGCATCTCCGTTACGCTCGGGCTGCCATGCAGTCCAGGGAATGAGGAGGTTCCATCTGGCGAGAAGGATCAAGGCCAGGAGGGCACTGAGGCTGAGGTCGGTGAACGGGCTGTCGCAGAACGCAATCGCCCGTTCACCGATCCTTTTAGCCAGAATGCTTGTTCCGCTGTATATTTCTACGTTCCTTATTGAATAGATCTATCGTGCGTCGAACATGCCGATCTTGATGGCGTGGCGCAGACTCATGCTTTACTGGCGGCATTCGCATACAAGCTGCGTAGACGTATGCCGCTAGTAGTTGCCGTAAAGGTCGAGCAAACTATAGAAGACCGTGCTTTTTGGCCCTATCTTCAATCTCCGCAATCACCTTCGCCTTTTCGGAATCATCCTTGCAGCTCTGATCAAGGTAATAGTGCGGATTAGATGCGATATCCGCAGCCAACCAAGATCCCCAGGAATTTGCAGCCGAGACAATTCTAGGCAAATCACACGAAAAGATACGAGGTAGGATAGACCGGTCTTTCGTAGGATATTCTTGCAGTAGCTTCTTTAGAACCTTCCTGCGAGAATTCCACTTGGGTCCGTCTAAATACTCATAAACAGTCTTTGTTGGTCCAATAAAGTTTCTCTCGGTCAGCTCAACGAGGGCAGGGTCGTAGCAATGCATTTTATCAATCGAATCTTTATTAATCGTAAGAGGGAAAACGCTTCTGTTAATCGCCCTTAGACGGGTCATTGCGTTGAGCAAATTGGCAGATGTCTGATGTGCCTTGTACAATAATCCATTAGCTAGGTCCAGAACGACAGACTCATCCAGAGTTTGGTCGACAGGCATTGCAATAATCGGAAATTGTTTTGTAAATCTATCAAACAAGCGAAGCTCACTACTCAATTCATCGACATTTTCGAGCTTCAAGATAAGGCTTGCATTGCTTAATGTCCCTGCACCTTTTTGGTTGAAAACGAGCTCTCGAATTAGGGCGATTCCCATAACGTTAGTATTTTCAATCGAATTGTTAGGATCGAGCTCACTCAGATTAACTTCGCCACCCTCTATTTTTACCTTGGCAATGATTGAACTTGCGAGTTCATCAACGTTGGCCGAATCGCTCCATGACTCCGCAGCTCGACAGAGGCTAGTAAAGATAAAGGGCGGGAATCCAGCAATCGAATATTCAGCTGGATTTAAAGCCGTCAGGTAAGAATTAAGCGCATCCTCGGAGGATACGACCCTTTTATAAACAGAAGGATATGTCTCCTCGAGCGTGTCTAGCGTTGGAAGATTTGATGCATTGCATGCAGACAACAAGTTGGCGCGCGTGACGTCATAGTTTCCAAGTTCGGCAACCGAAGAGCTGAGTTCAGTTCCAAGAGCGCTTAGCTTGTGAATGGTAATTGAACATCTGCGGAGATAATTCGCTATAGCATTAGCCCTAGTTTCGTTTGAGACAGCATCAGCGATTGACATGGTCTCAATATTTTTCGACAGCCAGGAAGAACTCGACTCGCATGTGTAAGAAACATCCAAATTCATGTTCGCAAAAGCATAGGAAATAAGCTCGTGCTGGAACTGAGTTGTGCAAACGCTTTCTGATGAATCTATGAGGATATCGAAGGCACGTACGGTTTGATTAAGCAATGCCGAAATGAACTTATGTACGAGGTTCCTATTGCCGGGATATTCCTCAAGCAGGCGTTCGATTAGCTGTCTACCTGAGCTTGTGAAATTGGCGACAATACCATTTACTGTTGTGATAATTGCATCATGACCGACTGTGGTCGCAGGAACATCCCTTCCGCCAAGAATATGCGACAGCAGATAGCGGTTGAAACAACAGGGACGATCCAGGTGAACGGTCGGAATGATTTTTAAAACTGCATTGCAATCGTCATCATCTAAGAAATAATCGAGGTCCTGAACACCGCGCTGATAGCAGTGATAGACAAAGTTAATAACGCGCGGCTTTGCATCAGTAGGATATTTAGATATATAAAGGTCAAAGTCTTTTCTTATATAACCCTTCCTAATAAGTTCGCAAACAAGTTCGTCGCCTATTATTTGTTTAACAATTTTGGCAAAGGATTCAAGACGCTCTTCCCCTCCATTGGTATTGATTGGACAAAGCAAATCTTGCTTAGAATAAAAATCAGCAGTACGAAGTTGTTCGGTTTTTGAATCTAAGCTGGCAAACGAGGTGTCGCTAAATCCATCGTTCAACAGAACTTTCATTCCGATATCAGGCAAATCGATACCAACTAAGTCAAGAAACTCTCTTTTGGTCAGCCTTACACCTTCGCTGCCATAATTGGGACCATGGCCGATATAGAGGAATTCCTCGGGGTTAAGTGAAAAGAACTCTACCCAGAAACTCTTTCGAAATATGCTGTCAGAGTAATTGCTTCGCGTGTCAAAAGAATTATTTCCTATTGATAGACAGCTTATTGAATAGACGCGTTCATCCAAAGCCTCCTTAAGCTCATTGCCCAGCGTTTCGGCAATCTCATCCACGAGATCACCGTGTTCTTTGAAGCGTTGGACGAGTTTAGTTGCAGCCAAATACTGCGGAAGCAATCGATTAATCCCCTTTTGATGTATGTCGTACAGCTCATTTAACTTGCCCTTGCCGATTCGAAGGTCCTCATATTCAAGAGGATAGAGGTTTTTATAAATAGCAATTGCCAAAATGCCTGTACAGGTCAACCCCAATGCAGAGGGACTACCGAACGAGGGGGAACCCATTTCTTGAGTCATGACCAGATAGTCATTACGGATGCTGACCATCAAGCGCATGTCTGCAATATATGGAGCGGCCAGAAGAAGTAAATCAGAATAGCGCGCACCTTCGTCTGTCTGACCGGCATCCTTTAGCTCCGAAACGAAAACCTTGGCGGCCATTTCATTGGCATTAAACTTAGAAATAAACGGCACTACAGAAATGACCATGTCGAAAAACTTGACACGACCGGAGCCAAGAACTTCTTTGGAAGCTCCTTTGGACTCATTACCAAAGGTAAATATGCTGTCCTTTATAGCATATACAAATCTAACAACCTTATTGCCATTTTTGCCAACAATGCCAGGCGCTAAGTTTAAAAGGTCATTGAGTTTCCGCAGTTCGTCAAAAATGCCCAGATCGTCAAAGCGATCAATATCTTCGAAAATTACGGTGTCGTACTTATTAATTTCGAAGAGATAAATAAGCTCGTCCCTATATTTATTGAAGTATGAAGAGTCGCCGACTTCCTTATCGAGCGATAGGTTCAAGCCCGATGCCGAGATTGATTTTAGATGCAGGCTGTTTATAGACGAAAGTAGACATGCAGAAATAATTGTAGTCAGGAAAAACGTAACGGCAGCTATGGCGATGAGTATCAATAAACAATGATGCAGGGAATCATCATTCATGCTTGCTAGAGCATTGAACCAGCGTTTGGCATCTCCCTTTATGGCGCCTGGGAGAAGCATCGCGATGATAATGGCTGTAAATAGAACTAACGATAGGGATAGGATTTTCGGAATCTGACGATATAGGGCGATGTTATGAACTTGATTGAATGACGACTTACTTGCTTTCGAAGGGTCTCCTTGATAAAGAAGCTGGCCTAAGATTTCGCGTTCAAGTAATGCTGTTGTTGAAGGCTTGGAATCTGACCCATCGCTGCTCGGGCCGGTACAAAAATTTGCCAAACTAACTTTTGCAATATAATGACCTTCCGCCTTCGCTTCTTTGGCAAATTGTTCCAAAATGCTGCTCTTGCCACTTCCGTAAGATCCTGAGAGAGCTACATTTTTGCAATTTTGCTTATATAGAGCATCATTAAGCCGGCCAACGTATCGACCATGTTGACTAGAATCATACTTTGGAGTCATTGGTCTAAGTTGATTTTCCTGGCAAATACCCTCCTTGGAAGCAAGCCGGAATCTGCTAAAAATGCTCAAGGCGCAACCAACCTTCCGATATAAAGCCGCATTACTTAATACATTTGGGTAAATGGTATTAAGACGATGGAATCAAGTCGGGAGCGCTAATTGCCGACTTGAATAAAAATATGGTATCAGCTTGTGGTCTAGTAAAGATGGACGGTACCGACCTATAAGACTTAATAAGTACCAAATTGGTTTTATTTGAAAGGGGCAAATCGGCAACTGCTCACATACCCCTCCCTTATTGCTATTAAGCGCTTTTCAATAAGTACTTCTTGAGTTGCCCGATGACACAATGTGATCTGACATTTATTTCGTATTGCCATATCCCAAAAGTGCTCGAGTGGCAGACGGATACCAGCAAATGAGACACTAGGGGCAATTAGAACTGCATCAGTACATAGCTTGTTTAGAATCTCAGTAGAAACTGAGTGCTGTTACCAGTCATCACGTAATCCATCGATTCTCTCAGCGCCATATAGAGCCTGTTAGTTTTATTTGGTGCTGAATCGCACCTCGTATGTTTTGCTGACATAGAGTCTTGTATGAAGCTGCAAGAGCGTTTTCTTTTTCAAAGAGATCTTTTCGTTGTTTGGGCTCATGTAACTTTTCAGAAGCCTGTTCAAGCGTCCATTGATATTCCTTTGCACTCTGAGACATCTTATTCAATAGAATTTGATACTGATACATTGAAAACAAAAGGGATTGATAAGCTTCTATGAATTCGGCTATTGCGTCTCCACTCTTTCCTTTGAAGCAAAATCTCGCCTCCATGGCGAGCGATTTCATTTCATCGAGCTTTAAATGCAATTTAAGTTGAGGGTCGGCATCTAACACATGATTTAGTGAGGTTGAAATTGATTGCAAGTACGTGGTGTTAGTCAGCCATTCAAATAGTAGACCGATAGCCATTTGCGGCTCGTCATTATATTCCAGGTTCTTCGCGTTTTTTGCGTAAACGCTCATGAGTTTATCGACGGTTATCCAAATAGTTAAACGTCGATTAAACAGAGACTGTTTATTACTGAGACGAGCTTGGTAACAAGAAATGAGCAACGCGATGATTGCCACAATCGCTGAGATGTACTCAGGTAGATTCGTTAGATCTATCGTCTCCTCCGCAATCAAAAATCAATTGGCAATACTACAATTATCGTTCTGCATTCAGGATTCTTTAATTCAGCTCCCAAATAGTGGGACTATGCGATCACTGACGCGCCTGGAAGTTCCGGGTCAACCTGGCCTGGGACAGATGGTACCCGATCGCAAGGGTGGTGCGCCATATCCTAATGACCGACGCGACCTACCGCAGCTTAGGGCAGGCGCGGTGTCGCACGATATCTAAACCGTTAGAAATACAAATAAATGATACAGATTCTTATTTGCATGACTGCCCGTATAGAGACTTGCAGGCACTTGCTAAAAAATCAGGCTCACATAGACATAACTAATGTGAGCCTGATTCTAAATCAAATTATGTAATCATCATGACCCTAGCAAAGGGTCCTTCATTTGTTTTGTTTAGTCAAATACCAAATAGCGAAGACACATTCAAGTGCCTACGGTAGGTTTAGGTTGGATCGCAAGTTGACGTAGTCATTTTTTGGACCAACCTAAGTCAAAACTCATGGAGAGAGTTTACGTGGAAGTAGCTAAATTTCGGCTTCCGTTATTCGCAAGTTGCTGCTTGCGTTGTAATTAAATCAATGAAAGATAAGCATGCAATTGAGATACTGACCGCTATCACCTAGACGAATGATAGTCACCACTCCCGCATGCTTCAGATTACAGCATGATTAATGGGTCGAGTGTATATCTAAACGAGTCTACCTCGCTACGCCTTCACCACAGGTGTCGCTCCCGAGCTTGATAGGCGACAGTTCGATGTGGTCTTTACTTGCGTCGAATTGGCCCAGCAGGCCAGCTATGGCGGCGGACACACTATCATCGATGTAAAGACCGCATTTGCCTCCACGCTCAGCTGCTCGCGCGAACTCGACGAGCTCGTTGCGAATTCCCTCGCCGTCAAGCTGGAAGAAATACCGCTTGTTTTGAGAAGGATCCTCTTTGCGTACCTCGAAGTAGTCTGTTTTCCACCAGGGAGCGGGTACGTAAATGTAGCCATCCGTGCCGGAAACCACAAGCGACCCCTCAGATTTAGCCGCCTTGCCGAAAACCGCCTCGCCGTAGCCATCCTCGAATGCCAGTCGGATCTCACCAAACGCGTCAAAGCCAGCGTGACCTTCAAGGTCGGCCCTTACAAAATCGGCTGATTGATAATTAGTTCCGAGTAGCTGCAAGATGGGCAGCAACGCTGCTGGACCCCAGGCTTTGGAGCTCGACCACTTGCCCTCAACGCTCGAGATGTCCTCACTGCCAAGATCAACAAGGCTGGTGCATACAGCGCGCACCGACAGAACTCGTCCAATGTGACCACTCTTGGCGAGCAGAAGCAGTCGATGGTAGGCCGTTGAATACGCCGTCTTGATCGCGTCGGCCAAAACGAGGCCCTTTGAGCGTGCGAGCGCCTGCAGTTCCTGGCACGCCTCACGCGTTGAGGCAATGGGGCTCTCACATAGAACATGTTTGCCCGCCTCAAGCGCTCGCTTAATCTGTCCATAGTGCTGATTGGGATGCGATGCAAGGTAGATTGCGTCGCATCGACCGACTATCTCATCGAAATCATTAACCTGTTCGACTAAGCCACAGCCTGCGAGGCTTCCATCACTGTCGATCATCGCGCAGGTGGGGTCAACGCCATTCACGAAGGCACTTTCACGCAGATACTTCTCCACTAGCACACGCTTGCCCACGTACCCCATTCGTAGATGTCCACTTTCGGCGCGAAGCTCGGTGCTCGAGACGCCTTGCGTACGATCAAGGTAGACCACCTCACAGTATTCCCTGAGATAGTCGAACTTACCAACCCAGTCAGAGCCTACGGTGAACACATCAATTCCCATACGTCTGATGTCGTCAATCTTCTGGCCCTCGTACTCTTCAACGATTACTTCGTCAGCAATCCCGAGCTCTTGGACAGAACGCATGCGCTCGTTGAGGGTTTGGGAAACGTTAATCTTCCCGCGCACCTTGTCGAAGCCATCGGCGGTTACGCCCACGACCAGGTAGTCGCCGAGCGCCTTGGCGCGTTCCAGCAGGCGCACATGGCCCCGGTGCAGAAGGTCGTACGTTCCATATGTGATCACTTTCCTCATGGGCCTCACCTTCCCTTTCGTGGCTTGTTTAGTAATTGCCGCAGTGCTCGAGCTTCGCGACGTGGAAGGCTTTCTCCCACCCATGGACCTCGTACCAAGGCCACAGTGGCTCTATGTAGCAGTACAGCAAAGGTATGAGGCCGCGCGCGGCCACTTCGACGGCCAGCGATGAGAGCACCCGCGCCCCGACACCCTTCTCCGCGCCAGGGCGTGCCTTGAGTCCGGCGCAGACGGCAACATCGTCGGACTCGGCATAGGTCGCCATATGCGCAGCAATTCCTTCGCTATCCCTAATGACTATGCTCCTGCAGCCCTGAAGTCGCTCTCTCTCACACAACTGAGCCACGAGCGCGCCGACGTCGTAGTGCTTGCCAATCTCCTCGTCGCCGCAGATGAGCTTGGCTATCTCAGGATAGTCGGCCTCGGTCGCCCTGACCGCCGCGGGGTCTGGTACCTGAGTTCCGTCAGCCCGCATAACCCACCCCTCAGACAAACTGTAGTCGGCGAGCACGGTGGCGAGCTCTGCCGCTGCACTGTAAGAGGTCTGGACCATGGAGGGGTCCATTTTCTCAACGAGGGTCGCGACGGCCCGGATTGCGCGGTGGCCTGCCTGCCCGCAGAAGACGACCTGGAGTCCGTCATAATATCGGTAAACGACCGCCTCGAGTCGGCTTTCGTCGAAGACCTCCCAGCACGCAACGTTGTCGCCCTCGAACCCGTAGGTCAGCGCATCGATAAGTGCGTAGGGGTTTTCAACGCGCTGACCTTCCAGAACACGCCGCAGGCCCTCGTCCCAGCAGGCCACTTTCTTCACATTCACGTTCGTTTTCCTTAAAACTCGTAGCTCGATACCGGCGAGTGCTGCCCCCGGCGGTCCTCGGGCGGCAACTGCATGTAGTCGCCATAGATGTAAGTGAGGATCGCGTCGAAGTCACGTGTCCCCATCAAACGTTTCCCTTCGAACTCGTACTCCGACAGGTCCTTAAACCACTCCTTAGGCATCGCGTAACGCTCTTCGAGCGGGTTTTCTCGATAGAGGGTACCGGTAGCTGGAAACAGCAGCGTCCTCACGCGGTTGGGGCTGTCGTCCGTGCTCTTGCGCTCCATTGGAGCGGCTAGAGCATAAACCGCCTTTGCGGGTATCTTGGACAACAGTGAGAACCAGGCCCTGAGCGGAGCCGACACGCGGGGATCGAGTCTGCCGACCTCAGACCATAGGACCTTGCGCAGGCACATGCACCAGAAGTCCTGCAGAATTTGGCCGCCCATACCAAGAGGCGCGTCGTCCATGGGGAACACGTCGACAAAGACTCCTGTTTTGCACTTCAAGTGCTCCTGTCCGACCCTCACGTACTTCGTTCCGGTGCGCCTGAGCTTGCCGTACCCCCACCTGTATTCAGGATCGCTCAGATGGTCCTGGAAGAAACAGATGGACGAGTCCATCTCATGGGCGACAGAACGGAACCTCTCGTAGTCCTCACGAAGCATTGCAATATCAGCATCATCATCCCAGGGGATATAGCCCTTGTGGCGCACTGCGCCAAGGAGCGTCCCGCCGAAGATTGTGTACGCAATCCCGTGAGCGCGGCACACGCGGTCGAACTCCACGAGCATGTCGAGCTCCAATAGCTGCATGCGCCGGAAGTCCTCTCCTTCTATGACCTTTATCTGTTTCATCTGCGCCCCCACCTAGAACAGACCCTCGGCCGATAGCGAGGTCAGGCAGTCGATAAGCCTGTCGTTGTCCTCCTCTGTGATGGCACCAATGTGCCCGATGCGGAACACCTCGTCGCACAGCGCACCGCCGTTTGGGCACAGCCACATGCCGTACCCGGTTTTGGCGCGCTCGATGATTGCCTTCGCGTTGCTCGCGGGGCAACGGAGCGCCGTCACTGCATTGGAGGGGTTCTCGGGGACCATCTCGAGTGTGGTGCTCGTCAGGGCGTCGCGCACGGCCTTCGCGCGCGACGCGATCTCGGCGCGCTCCGCGTCGATCCCGCGCGCCTCGATCGACCTCAAACGCGCATTGATCTCAAGCAGCGTGTTGACAGCAGGCGTCCAGGGAGTCTGCCCACGTTCGCCGTTGCGCAGGGCTTCCTTTAGACTCAAGTAGGAGCAAACCTCGGGATTCTCCGCTACCCTTTCCTGTCCGCGCGGCGAGAGGGCCATGAGGGAGATGCCCGGGTGGCAAGCTAGCGCCTTTTGCGAACCCGTCAGCACCACGTCGGTGCCGAGAGCCGCCATGTCAATCTCTTCGGCGATGAACGCGCTCACTGCGTCGACGATCAAGAGCATCTCGCGCTCGCGGCAAAAGTCGGACAGGAGGCTCATGTCGTACAACAGTCCTGATGAGGTCTCATGCATGTTCACGAGCAGCGCACCGCAGCTGAGATCCACTGCGTCTTCGAGGTTTGTCCGCGCTATCTGGTGCCCGAACTCAAGTTTGATCTCGTCGACGGTGTGCCCGTGCAGCTGGCATAGGTCGACGAACCTCTGCCCGAAACTGCCGCCATTGACCACTGCAACTCGTTCAGCGGGCGCTAAGACACTCATCACAGCAGCCTCCATAGCGCCTGTGCCAGAAGCCGTTAGAAACACGCAGCGTGAATCCTTGGGTGCGGACAACAAGTCCAACATAATGCGCTCGTTCTCTTGCATTACCTGAGAGAACTCTGGCGTGCGGAAATAGGGTGCGCTCTTGGCTGAAACTTCCAGCACCTCGCTGGGACTCATAACCGGACCAACGGTGAAGTTAAGCATCTGCATTCTCCTTTGTTTCTTCGTTCACGCACCATGCCTTCAGGCAGTGCGTCTGTCTTTTGTCCTCCGGCGGCAGCTGCATGTAATCCCCGTAGCACTTGGTCAGGTATTCGTCCCAGCAGCCCATAGCGGGGAGCATGTGCTCCTCGAACTCAACCTCGACCATGTCCTCGTAGCCTTCCTTGGGAAGCGACCACCCGTGTTTGGCCAGTCCGAGTACGCTGCTGACGCGGCTTGCCGCGTCATAACCAGGCTCGGCTGCAACGCGCTCAGCCATTGCCATCATCTTCGTCTTTGCGTGCTCCGGATTAAGAAGCGCTTTGGCTGCGTTCTTTATGAAGCGTTTTCCCATTGAGTCCGAATTATGATTGGCGCTCGACCAAACGCTTGCACGCGAGGCCTTGTTCATGCGGACTTGCATGCGCTCAATCTCGCTTTCGTCAGAAGAAACGCCATCCATAACGAAAACATCTATCCAGAGCATTTGATCCATTACTCCTTCATAGGTAAGCTCCTGAGCTCTAATACTTTCAGTGCAGAACTTGCGCCAGGGGTAAACAAACGGGCTGTTCTCGGGGCCAACGAGCCTGAGTCCAGCCGGCAACTCGCCAGCAAGCGTTGCAAGACGATCGTAATCGGGGCGCGGCATACAGACGTCGATATCGTCATCCCAGGGGATGAATCCCTTGTGGCGAATAGCGCCAAGCAAAGTGCCGGCCGTAAGCGAGTATCGAAGGCCGTGTTCGGAGCAAAAGGCATCAAACGCTTCAAGAAGTTCCAACTCCTTCTGGTGTAGCTCTTCGATAGAGAGTGGGGTGATGTTACACATGCAACTTTCCCTTCCTTAAACATTCAATCAGCGCAAACCCCCTGGTTCCAAGTAGCGCGACCTCGGCTATGCAGCGGATTACGCAGATCGCGAACAAAGATGACCGGCCGAGAAGCGCCATCGCGAGGAGCAGAGCAGCGTTAATAACACCGGAGGCAACAGTCGAGGCGGTAAGTTCGTTGACCTTACCCAAAGCGCCGAGTACCGGCCAGCCAATCAAGATCGAATAGAAAGAGAGCGGCAGGACAGGGCTGAGGGCAACCATGACCCAAGAACCCGCAACGTAGCCCTGTCCGCCAAGTAGAAAAAAACCTGCGGGGACAGCAGACAATACGCAACGGTGCCGACCAATAGGGCGGGAGCTGCCATAATCGCCATCTTCCTAACAGCGCCCAGATCCCGATGCGCCACAACATGGGGATATAGACTGCTGGATATCGGAGAATAGAGCGCTTGAACCGCGCTCACGGTTGTGAGGGCGAGCGACCAGTACGCAATTTCCGTCGGGTCGGTGAGCACGATTCCCACGACGAAAGTGGTGAACCCCGAGACAAGGGTGGTGCCGATGTTCGACACGCAATACACGGCAGATCTCTTTAGCTCAGCCAAGGCGTTTCGGAAGCCACCGAAGGAAACACGCACGCCGTAGCGGGTTCGAACGGTCATGAAGCTCCAGATAAGCGCTACCAAGCCGCCCAGGGCATCCGCAACTGCGACGAGCAGAAGATCCTGCGGTCCATGGACCACCAGAAGAGTCAGGCCGACCGTGATCACCTTTGCCGCGAAGAAACGCGTGGTGAGCGGCTCCATGTCCTCAAAACCTTGAAACATGAAATCCGGTAGCAAGGCCCTGAGCACGGTGGAGACATGGGCAATCAGTACATACCCCATATTGTCCCAGAGCAGTGGGATGAACTGGGCGACGACCACGACGACCGCGCACAGGCCGGCGGCGAGGAGAAGACGAGCGAGCTCTATGGAGCCGAGCAGGCGTGAAAGGACCTCGCAGTTGTCCCTCAGGTCGACGACTTGCTTTGTTCCGGAAAGCATGAAACCGAAGTCGGCGAGCGTCTGGACGATTCCCATGAACGACAACACGTAGGCATAGACGGCGTAGCCACCCGTACCCAGCACGCGCGTGAGGTACGGCACGAGGATGAGGGGGAAGACGTACTTAAGTACTTGTAATCCGTACTGCCAAATTATATTTTTGGCGAGTGTGTTACTGCTTTTCAATATCTATATCAACCCAAACAAATTTCAGTTTTCGTTTATATTCGAGCTAAAGCGCAAGGCAATAAAGACCGGGTGCCTGAGCCCTTAAAGCGAAAGCGACGCCAGCCGCCAGAGGACGCTATCGACTTCCAAAAGAACTTTCTCGGGATTGCCCATTTTTTTGAGGAACGACTTGCACTTTCCCCCGGCGACCTATTCGCCTTCATCAACTCGTTAGCCAAAGCAAAAACGCAGCGAGATTCCCCGTCAACGAGCGCGACCGTGAGGTTTGCAAACAAGAGGCCGAGCTGATAGAGGGTCTGGCCATACATCCTCTGGTGAAAAGGAAAGCCCAATGTCCTGCGCGAAGCAAGCATGGCTTCGATCGTGAAGTACCTGTCTACAGACCTCTTGCTCGACAGGCTGTTCGAGGTTAGCAAGTCAACTTGCTTTCGGTATGTGTAGTCCAATTCGTCGATGGTCGCCCCTGAACCTCAGCACGATCATTTATGCCTGCACAGTGTCCTCAAACCACACATCTTTGAGGAACTCTAGGCCTTGCCGCGTCTCGCGATCGAAGATCCTTCCCCATGCAACGCCGCTCGAGAGTTTCGTCCCCACAGAAATGACCCGCCCGAGCTTGCCGATATAGCGGGGAATAAGCACGGTGATTTCGACCAAAGGTGTTGCAGGTCATAAGTCGTGGAGCTCGGGCGAGGAACGTTATGTGGTGGCCGAAACCCGGGTAAGCGCTCCCTGGCCACGCAGATTCGGGAGGTCCTTCCGAGATTGTTCAACACTAGTCCCATTTAACAATCCTCATGAACCTAAACAAGTTGCCAGAAAAAGGAAAAAGGAACGACACCGTGCCATTGCGGCCGGTAGACCATAATTACTACAAAGAACACGGCCGTAACTGCGCATATGCCGTAAACGAGGAGGAACTTGAGCTTCGTATCGATCTTTCGGAATCGCAGCGCCACGTATAAGGCAAGGAAAAACGATGTAAACGTCGTCAGCCTCTGGAAGATGTTCACGAAGCAAGCGAGGAACTGGAAGACGACCTGGAGCATGGATCCATGGAAAAGAACCCTCTCCTCCCTGTCGTCATCCGAAGCCCCCGCCCCAAACAAATGGGAAACGACAATCAGTAAAGCGTCCATGGCGGTCATGATCGGCGCCCCGAGCGCATTCCCCCCCCGACCACGAGGACATGCTATACGTCGAGTACTTGTCGAAGTTCTTCCCAACGAAGCTCCACACGAAATCAGGGGAAAGGGCCAAAGCCAACGCGACGACGCCATAACCCAGCATGACTTTCTTTGTCGGTGCGAGCGCCGAGAGCGGAATGAGCGCGAGCATGACGATGGCGGTCGAGTGAAACAGGGAGCCGAAAATGACCGCCACAGCGAAACGGATCCTCTTCCCGGACTCCAGCCAAGGTATCGCCGCGATGATGATTGCGGCGGCGATACCTTGGCGCATGAGGTTCATAAAGGAGGCATACGTCAGAAGTGTCACATAGAGGAAGAGTGCGAGCACGGGATTGCAGTCCGACTTATAGACCACATACCCGACGCAGGCGGTCATGACTGCACTGGTGAAGAGAAGGAGGAGCTGCGGATTGGGGCTGACCGCGTTCAAGGCCCGGAGGAGGTACAGGAACCCGGTTTCATACCAGGAGTGTGCCATCCACGCCGTCAGGTAAGCGTTCCAGTACTGGAGCGTATCCACTCCGACCGCGTAGCTTCTCAGGCCGGAGAGCGCGAATAAGACCAGGCAGGCCAAGATGATAAAGCCTCGTCTCTCAGCATCCCCGCGCGACACGCCCGTGATTACACCGAGAACGAGAATCACGACTATTTCCATCAGATAAATCGTCATGCGCGCCCAATCACCTTTAGATAATCGGTTCGAATCGACTTGGCGATCGAGGGCCACGAAAACAACTCCGCAACGCGACGTGAGGCCAGGGCCATCTCCGCATAGGCCTCAGCAGAGCTGGCGGCGACGACGATGGCTTCCCGCACGGATTCGGGAGAAAGGTCGCAGACCCATCCGGCTCCCTCGGCGAGGATGACGTCGGACATGTTGGTACCCGGGGTGACCACGCACGGCAACCCGTAGGCGCACGCCTCGAGCAGGCCCATCGGCATCCCCTCGTAGCGTGATGTGAGGAGAAAGATGTCCGCGGCGCGCAGAACCGCATCCTTCTCATCCCCGTATACAGGGCCGCGAACGGCAACGACGTCTGAAAGCCCCGCGGCCTGTAGCTTTTTCTCCATCTCGTTTGAGAAGCCGTTGACGGAGTTGCCGTAAATCGAGAGATGGAAGCGCGGTGAATCCGCGCAAGCATTCAACGGAGTAAGCGCTTCGAGGAGGACGTCCAACCCCTTTTGATAGGGCTCCACTCTGCCAACGAACACAATTTCAGGTACGTCGCCATGCCACGACTCCCGATGAGGGCGCTCCTTGGGCACCTCTATGCCGTTCGGCTCGATGAAGCTGTTCCGGTTCCATTTCTCACCGGACTCATCGCGTTCCTTCTCGGTAAGGTAGTGGATCGCAGCGGCGCCTTGAGCGAAACGGTTGTAGAAAACGGCGTTGCAGATTCGTTTCTTAAAGGTTTTCTTCCCCTGGTCTCCGCTCGTGAGGGCGCAGTGCGGCTCAATCACATATGGTATACCCGAAGACAGCACGCCCAAGAGGGTCGCGTTGGGATGAAACGCATAAAAACCCTCAAAAACGATTAGGTCAGGGCGCCAGATTCGACTTGTGAAATCTTCAATGTCGAAAGCAAAGTCGTTAGGGTTCCTGTAGAAGGGAAGGCCCCTCCATTCTACGCGCTCGACAGGTCTCATGTTATACCAGACAACCTCTTCGAGTTCGGATAAGGCCCCGATCAGTGCAGGCACACAGTACGTAGGGCCCGCGAAGCCCTCAAACTCAAGGTTCGAGAGAAATAGAATCCTCATTCAGCCTCAATCCTAAATCCTTTTAAGCACCGCGTGCGTCAGCTGCCAGAACAGACAATACACGGAATAGACTGGGTTTATCTTCTCCACTTTTCGGTAGGCGTTCCACGTGCGGGAAACTGCACGGAATTTATTAGCGGAGCGGGAGCCGCCATGTTTCCTGTTCTTTGCAAGCACCTCGTCGAGGCCGCCGGCTGGAACGCCGCTCTTGAGGACCTGGAGCCAGACGACCATGTCTTCAGGGAAATCGAACGAATCTCCGAAATCGGGACAAACGAGAAGACTCAGGGGTATTTTCGAGAGGTCGAACGCGATGGTATGGCTGCAGGTCACGGTGTTCTTGAGAAAACCGTCGTAGTCGATGCTCTTGGGTACGTGTACGTAATTCCTATGCTGTCCGTCAGACTCAATGGTCTCGTACGAGGTGAAGCACATCCCCAGACCACAATCCCGCATGTACGCAAGCTGGTGATCAAGTTTATCCGGAAGCCATGCGTCATCGGCGTCCATGAACGCGACGAAATCGCCGGAAACGTGTTCGATACCGGTATTGCGCGACTTAGCCGCGCCAACGTTGTGCTCGTTGGGATGAACCGAGATTCGACGATCCTTGTTCTCGTATTCCTTCGCAAGTCGAAGAGATGCGTCCGAAGAACAATCTTCGACCACGATGAGTTCCCATTTCTTATAGGACTGAGAAAGAACGGAGTCGAAGGTCTCGACAAGATACGGCTCAGCATTGTAGAGGGGCATAATGATGGAAACCAGGGGAGAATCGGTCATACGTTACTTCCCCCTCCTCATTGCCTTGAACGTTTTTACGAACACGCGGGTATCCAACCCGAGCGACTGATGGCGCACATAAAAGAGCTCACGAGCTTGCCTCTGACCACTTCTCCACGTGGATTCGTTGCGGTCAGTCGCAGCCCACCAACCGGTGATGCCAGGCTTACATGCGAGCACCTCATCGCGTGCATCGCCGTATTCATACGTTTCCTCAAGTGTTACGGGACGAGGGCCAATGACGGATAAATCACCCGAGAGAACGTTAATGAATTGAGGAAGTTTGTCCAACGAAGTGCGGCGAAGAAAGCGGCCTACACGCGTGATTCGGGGATCATCGTCAACCTTCTGTTCGCGCTGCCATTGCGCCAGCTGATCGGGAGTCATGTATTTCTCAGGGTGCTCGTGAGCGTCAGAGACCATGGTGCGGAGTTTGAAGATATAGATAGTCTTTCCACCCTTACCAACTCGCTTTTGACGGAAGAACGGCTTTCCGGGAGAGTCAATCTCAATGGCGACGCATGCTGCTACAACGGGGATGGCCAACACCGCGCAGACCGCAGCAGAAAAAACGATGTCGAAAGCTCGCTTGAAGGCAAAATAGGCAGGCCCACCTTTCTTGGGGGCGGCAGCCTTGGGATCTGCGGCGGGAGCCCTATAGCTTCCCGGCGCCACGAAACCTTGCGCCGGAGCAGGATTCTCCACGGGGAGAGGAAATTCCGTAGCAACAGGAGTCTGAGAGTCTGCCCGCCAATCCCCAACTTGACCAATCAATGCCGCATCCACGGGCACATCCTTTACATATTCTGTTTTATCTGACACATTCTCTTCCAACACTACGTCCCCGACCCGAAGGTCCTCCTTGGTTTGAGCGACAATCGCCAGCAGCTAGGCAATCGCCTTTTTAAGGTTTCGCATGACGCGCTGCTCGTTTGAAAGCACCGCGAGGCCAACGCGCGTAATTACGCGTCGGCCACACAGGTCGAGCTCCAAATAAGCAATGCTCTTGCGTCTGTTAATGGTTTTGATAAGGCCTTCGTGGCCCAGCAACGGACCTGCCGTTACTACGACCTGGTCACCGTCTTTTAGGGCCTCGCTCATAGGAACTACGCGGTCTCCCTTATGCGTAAAGCCACCAATAAGCTGGACCTCTTCTTTTGCCAGCGGCACAAACTGACCGTCTTGGGAAAGCATCCGGGCAAAGTCGTCCATGCGCAGCAGATGCTGTTGCACAGTACGGGGATCTGCCGTATCGCAGATAAGATAACCGGGAAAGAGCGGCTTGGTCGTATTGACCCATTCGCCGTGTACTTTGATCTCGGTTTGAAATTGGGGATAAAAGAGCTCCTGCATGGCGCCAGCCGGCACCATGCGCTCAATGCGCTCGCGCATTATATCTTCGCGACCGTTAATGACCTGGATCACATACCACACGAGCACCACCCCCTTGCTGTCTTACGTGTGGCTCATGGGGTTTGGGTATGGCTTCGCCAGGGCGCTTGTGCGCGAAGGCGCTCCATATTCAAACCCTGAGCCCAGTCAGACAAGCACGTGGCTCTGCCCCACCGTGAACGGTATGTATAAATGCAGTTGCTAGAGACGCGGACGTGTATCGCAAAATGACCGCATCCCCAGCTGGCTGCGTGCGAACCAGTCAAGCGGGAACAAAACTGGACCGCACGCAAACAGCTGAAGGCTGCTGTGGTTCGCCGTAACAACTCATTGCACTGATTCAAGCGAACTTATAAATATCCGCAAAAGCAAGTGAAAAAAGTGCATGGCAATCGATATTGGAGCTCTTGGTTTTTCTAACACCGCCGTTACGGCCGGATGCTGATCGACCCCGTGCTATGTGGCCTGTTAGAGCCGTGAGCACAGCTGAACTCATGTAACATTAGGTATCCTAGCACAAGCTGATAGTGAAACTGATTTGGGTTGTGTCGGACAACATATGCGACAAATCCGTGCTTGGGGGGGGTTGTTTGCCTAAGTTGTTCACGTTGACGCAGGTTAATGGGGTGCTGCAACGGGCGCCCGAGTAAATGCAGGCAAACCTCGGCTTTAATACGCAAAAGGATTTGCGTGGTGCTTACGAATAATGTACAAAACTGGGAAATTAATTGCACAACATTTTGCGGGCGTGTGGGCATGGGCGTTGCATTGTGAAGATGCTCATCGCACACTAGGCACGCCCGGCTACAGATTAAACGCATTTTGAGGCGGCTTGTTTGACAACTTTAGGGGTGTAGTTGTCGCAAAATTTGCGACAACTACTGCAGACGGCAAACTTGAACAGGAAAGCAATTTACAAATTTTGCAAAAATGCAGTTCAGACCGTTAAAAATCATATTCAAAAAAAGGCCACTCAATTGAGTGGCCTTACATTCACGATGGTGGAGACGAGGGGGATCGAACCCCTGACCTCTTGACTGCCAGTCAAGCGCTCTCCCAGCTGAGCTACGCCCCCGTGACGAGGAGATACTATAGGGGAAGTTGACGCGGCGTGCAAGGACTTTTTTGGGTCAGACTCTAAATGTCTCTTGATATAGGTAAGCAATGGCGGTGCCGGTGTGGACTTGGATCGTGGCTGTTGACCTGACGACGTTGCTGATGCCTGTGTCCGCCAACAGGTCCAGGGGGCTGTGGTCTAGCTCCCACTCTAGGCCGTGTTCGCTTACCTCGGTGTTGGGGGCAATGCCGATGATGGAGAACGTCTTGCTCTCGGCGCCCTCAATGGTCCAGGATTCGCCTTCGTGCAGAATGCGAGCTGTGGTCGCGTCCTCGGCAATCCAGACGGGGGCGTCTTTGTAGTTGGCTAGTAAGCCTAGGACGCTTAGGGCCATATCCGGGCGGCCGCCCGTAGCGCAGGTCGCAACCACTTCGGCGCCCGGCCAGCGACGGCGGACGGAATCGAGCGCCAGCGCCAGATCGGTATAGTCCTTGTACGGGTCGTGGCGCTCAACTTCAAAGTCCTCAGCGGCATCAACAAGAGCGCGACCGGCTTCGCTTACCGTATCGGCGTCCCCTACATACACGTCGCAGCTCAGGCGAGCGCCCAGCAGCGCGTCGAGACCGCGGTCCACGGCGACAACGTGGTCGCACTCCCCTACTAGCCTACGCAACAGATCCGCGCTCGCCACCAAGGGCGAGCCGCAAACCACTAATACCTTACAAGCCACAGCTCTCGCCTATCCCTCAAACGCAAGCAGGCGGGCCAGATCCAGCTCCTCGTAGCTGTCGATAAAGATATCGCAGTTGGCGCGCACATCGCCGCGCTTCATGCGGCCGTGCGGGTCATAAATACCTACACGCTTAAAGCCGGCGACCCCAGAACTCCTTAGGCCAAAGACGGCGTCCTCAAACACCCACGCGCGCTCAAACTTGTGCCCGTGGCGCTCTTCTAGGCGGCGCAGCGCCAGCTCGTATACGTCGGGGAACTGTTTGGAGCGTCCTGCCTCGCCCGTCGTGGTAACAAACTCCATGTACGCGTCGAGCCCGGCGCCCGCAAGCGCAGACGTAACCAACTCGGCCGGCGTGGACGTGGCAACGCACAAGGCAATGCCCGCCGCATTCGTCTGCTCCAAAAATGCCAGGAGCCCCTCGCGCGGCGGCACCTTGGAGTACCCATCGATCAGGATGTCGCTCAGCTCGCGATACAGCTCCTCGCCATTCGCTCCAATGCCCCAGGTGTCGTGGTAGGCCTGGCACTCGTCCTCGAGCGACAAATGCTCAAACTGGGCAAAATCGTCGACCGTCACGTCAACTCCGTGGCGGTGCAATAACTCGGGCTGGGCATAGGCCCAAACGGGGGTGCTATTAACCAGCGTGCCGTCGCAATCGAAAATAAAAGCGACATTGGGAGCGGCGGTCTGGGACATAAAAGTACCTTTCGATGTCAAATGGTAAACAACCTGCTAAAAACGTTTTACCAAACGTCAAACCAACAATCAAAAAACCCTTATTGGTAAAACTGTCAAGAGTTTTACCATCGCAATTCTGCCAGTGGTCTAAACATGGCGCTTACCGATTAAACGCCGCCCAAAAACCACTTTCCTTCATAAAAGTAACGTACAGGTGTTATCGTAGTTTCTGCCGAAAGTTCCACCGAGCACGCGAGGTGGAACGAATCATAGAACTATCGCCGTCCCTTCGATTCGTGCAGCCTTGGACCTTTCGCATCTAGTCACCAAGGCAACACGCTGCCGCGTCATGATGGGATCAAACGTGAGCGATACAAAGCTAAAGCCAACGGCTAAAAAGCCCGCAACCCGTAAAGCCGCCCCGCACGCACCGGAGCTCACCAAGGACGATGTCTATCTATTTGGCATCGGCACGTGGGAGCGCAGCTGGGAAAAGATGGGCGCGCACCCCGACACGCAGAACCGTACGCGCGGCTGGCGCTTTTGCGTTTGGGCGCCCGATGTAAAGAGCGTGCATGTCATTGGCGAATTTAACGACTGGGATGAAGAAGCCAACCCGCTGGTGCCCGTGCATACGAGCGCTATTTGGGAAGGCTTTATTCCTGGCGCCGAGCAGGGCCAGCTCTATAAATACCTTATCGAGACCAACGAGGGTGAGAAGCTCTACAAGGCCGATCCGTATGCCTTTAAGGCCGAGTGCCCTCCGGGAACGGCGAGCGTGCTGTGGACCCTCGATGGCTACAAGTGGAACGACGCCGCATGGCTCAAGCACCGTGCCGGCCATAACCACATGTCACAGCCCCTTAACATCTACGAGGTGCATATTGGCTCGTGGAAGCGCCATGGCGACGCACCGCAGGGCGAGCCGGACGAGTACGGCAACTACCCCGGCCCCATGGATCCCTTCCCCGCGCAACGCGGCGAGTTCTACACTTACGACGACCTGTCGGTGGAGCTCGTGGACTACGTGCGCGACATGGGCTACACACATATCGAGGTCATGCCACTTATGGAACATCCCTTCGATGGCTCTTGGGGCTACCAGACGACCGGCTACTATGCCGCCACGTCGCGCTACGGCAACCCGCAGCAGCTCATGCACTTTATCGATGCATGCCACGAGGCAGGCATCGGCGTGATCATGGACTGGGTGCCCGGCGGTTTTTGCGCCGACTCCCACGGCCTTGCCACCTTTAACGGCCACATGCTGTTTGAGCACGAGATTCACCCCAACTGGGGCACGCACAAGTTCGACTTCGCCCGTGGCGAGGTCCGCTCCTTCTTGGTCTCCAACGTACTGTATTGGCTCGAGAACTTCCATGTTGACGGCATTCGCATGGATGGCGTATCCAGCATGCTGTACCTCAACTTTGGCATCGATGATCCCGGCCAAAAGAAGTTCAACAAGTACGGTACCGAGGAGGACCTGGACGCCAGCGCGTTTATCCGTCAGGTCAACTGCGCTGTGGAGGCGCACTTCCCCGACGTGATGATGATGGCCGAGGAGTCCACCGCGTGGCCGCTCGTGACCTACCCGCCGCAGGACGGCGGCCTGGGCTTCCACTACAAGTGGGACATGGGCTGGATGAACGACACCCTGCACTACATGCAGACCGATTTTCCGTGGCGCCCCGGCAACCACGGGCTGCTCACGTTCTCCATCATGTATGCCTTTACCGAGAACTTTATTTGCCCGCTGAGCCACGACGAGGTCGTCCACGGTAAATGCTCGCTGATCGGCCGTATGCCGGGCGACTGGTGGCGTCAGTTTGCCGGCCTGCGCACGCTCGCCTTCTACCAGATGACGCACCCCGGTGCCAAGCTCAACTTTATGGGCAACGAGATCGGCCAGTTTATTGAGTGGCGCTACTACGAGTCCATCCAGTGGTTCCTGACCGAGGAGTACGAGACCCACCGTCATCATCAGGCGTTTATCAAGGCGCTCAACCACCTGTACACCGCCGAGCCCGCCCTGTACGAGCGCGGCTACACCGACGACGGCTTTACCTGGATTGACGCGGACAACTCCAAGCAGTCCATCGTGAGCTTTGTGCGCCAGGGCGAGGACGTCGATGACGATCTGGTGATCCTGATCAACTTTGACCCGGCGAGCTACGAGAGCTTCCGTGTTGGCGTGCCGCGCGAGGGTGACTGGGAGGTCATCTTCGATTCCGACCGTCCCGAGTTTGGCGGCAGCGGCTATGCCGGCAAGGAGCCCTACACCTGCTCGAGCGAGCCCTATCCCTGGAACGGGCAGATGGACTCCATCGAGATTAAGGTGCCCGGGCTGGCTGGCGTGGTGCTTAAGCGCCGCGGCCCCAGCAGCTATAAGCCGCCTGTGGTCGAGGAGCCCAAGAAGGCGACGCGCAAGCGGGCGTCCTCGGTGAAGCCCAAGCCTGCGGCTGCCAAGAAGGCTCCGGCTAAGGCGAAGGCCACGACGACCAAGGCCAAGGCCAAGGCTGCCGCAAAGCCCGCTGCTAAGGCCGCAGCCAAGAAACCGGCTGCCAAAAAGGCCGCTACCAAGGCCAAGTCTGCTTCTGTTAAGCCGTCTGCCAAGGATGCGTAACAAAACCGTTACAGCTGTAATTAACCGCCCCGCGGGGGCGTAGGATACATGTCATAACCGTTCCGGGAGAAACATCCCCGGGGGAAAGGAACGTATGAATAAGATCTTCGACAACAAGCAGGAGTTTACCGAGCTCTATCGCGATGCCGTCATGAGCATCAGCGGCAAGAGCGTCGAGGCCGCCAGCGACCTCGACCGCTTTAACGCCCTGGCCAAGCTCGTGGCCGAGAAGGCGCGCACCGTTGCCACCAAGAGTGACGCCCGCGTCACCGCCGAGGGCAAAAAGCGCGTGTACTACTTCTCGATCGAGTTTTTGATCGGCCGCCTGCTCGACAACTACCTGCTCAACTTTGGCGTGCGCGACATGGTCGCCGAGGCGCTCGACGACATGGGCTTTGATCTGTCCGTCATCGAGAACCAGGAGCCCGATCCGGCGCTGGGCAACGGTGGCTTGGGCCGCCTGGCCGCATGCTTCTTGGATTCCATGGCAGCCGAGGGCATCGCCGGCTACGGCAACGGCATGCGCTACCGTTACGGTCTGTTTAAGCAGGAGATCGTCAACGGCAGCCAGGTCGAGGCCACCGACGAGTGGCTCACCCACGGCTATCCCTGGGAGGTCCGTCGTCAGGATAAGGCCGTGACCATTAAGTTTGGCGGCCGCGTCGAGGGCTTTGAGGAGAACGGCCGCACGTTCTACCGCACGGTGGACACGCAGGACATCCTGGCCGTCCCCTACGACATCCCCGTTGTGGGCTATGCCGGCGAGACCGTCAACAAGCTGCGCGTCTGGGCCGCCGAGCCGGTCGAGGAGCACTTTGACCTGGAGGCCTTCAACCGCGGCGACTATGCTCTGGCCGATGCCGAGCGCGCTGAGGCCGAGGCCATCAGCGCCATTCTCTACCCCAACGACGCCGGCGAGCACGGCCGTCTGCTGCGCCTGAAGCAGGAGTACCTCTTTGTTTCGGCCGGCATCTACAGCCTGCTCGACACCTTTGAGAAGGAGCACGGCGCGAACTGGGAGTTGCTGCCGCAGTTTGTAGCCATCCACACCAACGATACCCACCCCGCCATGTGCGGCCCCGAGCTCATGCGTATCCTCATCGACGAGAAGAAGCTCGAGTGGGATGACGCCTGGAGCATCGTGACGCAGGTCGTGAGCTACACCAACCACACCATCCTGCCCGAGGCCTTGGAGAAGTGGCCTATCGGCACGTTCTCCAAGCTCCTCCCCCGCGTGTACCAGATCATCGACGAGATCAGCCGTCGTTGGCACGAGTCGTTCGACACCACGAAGGAGGGCTGGCAGGAGCGTCTGCGCCAGACCGCCATCCTGTGGGACGGCGAGATTCGCATGGCCAACCTGTCTGTGATCTGCAGCCACAGCGTCAACGGCGTTGCCAAGATCCACTCTGACATCATCAAGAACATCGTGCTCAAGGACTTCTATGCCCTGACGCCCGAGAAGTTCAACAACAAGACCAACGGCATCTCGCACCGTCGCTTCTTTGCCGAGGCCAACCCCACCTATGCCAAGCTCGTGACCGAGGCCATTGGCGATGGCTGGCTCAAGGACGCCTATGAGCTGGAGAAGCTTAAAAGTTTCCAGAACGACACCGAGTTCCTGAAGGCCGTTGGTGCCTCCAAGCGCGCCAACAAGGAGCGTCTGGCCGCCTACGTCAAGGCCGAGACCGGTCTGGTTATTGACCCCAACACCGTCTTCGATGTCCAGGTAAAGCGCTTCCACGCCTATAAGCGCCAGCTCATGAACATCATGAAGGTGATGGACATCTACAACCGTCGCATCGCCGATCCTAACTTCCACGTGACGCCGACGACCTTCATCTTTAGCGGCAAGGCTGCCTCGAGCTACACCTTTGCCAAGGAGACCATCCGCCTCATTAACTCCGTTGCCGACGTCATCAACAACGACGCCCGCGTCAACGAGGTCATGAAGGTCTGCTTTATCCCCAACTTCCGTGTGAGCAACGCTCAGCTCATCTACCCAGCCGCCGAGATCTCGGAGCAGATCTCCACGGCCGGCAAGGAGGCCTCGGGCACGTCCAACATGAAGCTCATGATGAACGGCGCCATTACGCTGGGCACCCTCGACGGCGCCAACATCGAGATCGCCGACCTGGCCGGCCGCGAGAACGAGGCCATCTTTGGCCTGACCGCACCCGAGGTCGAGCAGCTCTGGGCATCCAACAGCTACTTTGCGTGGGATACCCTCAACGGCGATCGCGAGCGTCTGGGTCGCGTTATGGAAGAGCTCAAGGACAACACCTTTGCGGGTCTTTCGGGCAACTTCGAGAGTATCTACAACGAGCTCATGAACAACAACGACCCCGACCTGGTCATGGCCGACTTCCGCAGCTACGTTGATGCATGGGAGAACCTCACGGGCAGCTACGGCGACCAGGAGACCTGGAACCGCAAGGCCCTGCTCAACACCGCCTCGAGTGGCTGGTTCTCGTCCGACCGCACCATTCGCGAGTATCGCGACGAGATCTGGCACGCATAAAGCGCGCGAGCCCCCTTTGCCGCACGGCATTACTCGACGGGCGTGACAGTGCGCCGCGCCCGTCGCTAATGGGTTAGGAACATCGATGACAGAAGGAGAAATCGATGAGTAAGAAAGAATGCATCGCGATGCTCCTCGCAGGAGGACAGGGCAGCCGATTGGGGGCACTCACCCAAAAGATCGCCAAGCCGGCGGTTAGCTTTGGTGGCAAGTTCCGCATTATCGACTTTTCGCTGTCCAACTGCTCCAACTCGGGCATCGACACGGTAGGCGTTCTGACGCAGTACCGTCCCTACCTGCTGCATGCCTACGTGGGCTCCGGCGAGGCGTGGGATCTGGACAGCCGCGACGGCGGCGTGTCGATCCTGCCGCCGTACGAGACGCAGACCGGCGGCGCCTGGTATGCGGGCACGGCCGACGCCATTACGCAGAACCTCGACTACATCAAGGCCAACGACCCCAAGTACGTCCTGATTCTTTCGGGCGATCACCTGTATCGCATGGACTACCGCAAGATGCTCAAGACGCACATTGAGAACAACGCCGACCTCACGGTGAGCGTTATGCCCGTTCCGTGGGAGGAGGCCAGCCGCTTTGGCATCCTGACCACCGACCCCGAAGACGGCCGCATCACCAAGTTTACCGAGAAGCCTGAGAAGCCCGATTCGAACCTCGCGTCCATGGGCATCTACATCTTCTCGGCCGACGTGCTGATCGAGGCGCTCGAGGAGGACGCTCTGGACCAGCGCTCGAGCCACGACTTTGGCAAGGACATCATCCCCAAGCTGCTCGGTGAGAACAAGCGCCTGTACAGCTACGAGTTCCACGGCTTCTGGAAGGACGTCGGCACCATCGCCAGCTTCCATGAGACCTCGATGGACCTGCTGGGTAACAACCCCGAGTTCGATCTGTTCGACAAGAACTTCCCCATCATGTCCAACATCACCACGCGTCCGCCGCACTACATTGGCCCTGACGGCCGCCTGGACGACTGCCTGGTCTCCAACGGCTGCAAGATCTACGGCACCGCTCGCCACTCGATCCTTTCGACCGATGTCATCATCGAGGAGCGCGCCGTGGTCGAGGACTCCGTGCTGCTGCCGGGTGCGCACGTTAAGAGCGGCGCGCACATCTGCCGCGCTATTTTGGGCGAGAACTCCACGGTCGAAGAGGGCGTGAAGCTCGGCTCTGTCGATACCACCAAGGATACGGCCGTCGTTGGAAATGACGTCGTTATCGGGAAGGGGGAATGATCCGATGATCAATCGCAAGGCCATCGGTTATATCACCGCTAACTACTCTTCGACCTACGGCAGCGTGCTGCTCAAGGACCGCCCCATCGCATCCGTTCCATTTTTGGGCCGCTACCGCCTGATCGACTTCCCGCTGTCCAACATGATGAATGCCGGCATTAAGACTGTCGGCGTCGTCATGCCGGGTAACTACCGCTCGCTGATCGACCACGTGGGCTCGGGCAAGGACTGGGGCCTGGACCGCAAGAAGGGCGGCCTGTTCATGGTGCCCGGCAACGCGTATGGCACCACCAAGGGCGGCATGCGCTTCCTGCTGCGCGACATCATCTCCAACAAGACGCTGTTCCAGCGCTCGGACATGCCCTATGTTGTGATGATGGGCACCAACATCATCTTTAACATGGACCTCAACACCATCATCGAGGCGCACGAGAACTCCGGCGCTCAGATGACCGTGGTGTACTGCAAGGCCACGCGCAACGTCGATGACGAGACCAAGCTCGAGATTAACGAGAACGGCCGCCTGACGGGCGTGAGCGCCGGTGTCGTGTACGGCGACAACGCCTCCATGGACTGCTGCATCGTCAACCGCGAGACGCTGCTCGAGATCATCGACCACTACCAGGCCGCCGACTATCTGGACCTGCTCGAGGCACTCCAGGGCGACTTTGGTAACATCGACGTGTGCAGCTACGAGTACAAGGGCGAGGTCGTGGGCGTGTTTAGCGAGAAGTCGCTGTATCGCCGCAGCATGGACCTGCTCGACCAGAACGTGGCCGACCAGCTATTCGATCCCGAGCGCCCGATCCTGACCAAGGCTCACGACGTGCCGCCTTCGCGCTATGCGACCGGCAGCCACGCGTGCAACTCGATCATCTCGGCCGGCTGCATCATCAAGGGCACCGTGCGCAACTCGATCCTGTCGCGCGGCGTCGTGGTTGAGGAAGGCGCTTCGGTGACCAACTCGATCATCAACCAGAGCTGCATCATCAAGAGCGGCGCACGCGTTGAGAACGCCATTCTGGACAAGAACAACGTGGTCCCCACCAACACCGAGCTTCGCGGCACGCCCGAGAACATCCTGGTGCTGGGCAAGGCTCCGTTAACTTCCGACACCACCATCGCACGTTAACGTTGGCACCGCAACATCGCTCGTAACATGTAGAATAGCCGCCCGGTTAGCGCCAGGCGGCTATTCTCGAATTGCAACATGGGAGACAATATGGCTGATTCCAGCAAAAAGATGCAGATCGTGTTTGCCTCGGCCGAGTGCGCACCGTTTGTGAAGACCGGTGGCCTGGGCGACGTGGCAGGCTCGCTGCCTGCGGCGCTTGTGCGCGCCGGCGCCGAGGTCATCGTCATGGTGCCCAAGTACGCCACCATTAAGGACGAGTACAAGGCGCAGATGGAGCACTTCTCCGATTTTTACGTGAGCCTGGGCTGGCGCAACGAGTACTGCGGGCTCGAGAAGCTCGAGCGCGACGGCGTCACCTATATGTTCGTCGACAACGAGCGCTACTTTGCGCGCGACTATCCGTACGGCTTCTTTGACGACGGCGAGCGCTTTGCGTTCTTCTCCAAGGCCATCACCGAGAGCCTGCAGCACCTGCCGGCCGGCTTTGAGTGCGACATCCTGCACTGCAACGACTGGCAGACGGCACTAGCGCCCGTGTTTTTGCGCGAGTTCTACCAGGGCCTGCCGCTGTATGACCGCGTCAAGACCGTGTTCTCGATCCACAACGTGGCGTTCCAGGGCCAGTTTAGCGACACCGTGATGGAGGACATCCTGGGTGTGGCGCATATTCCCGCTGCTGCCTCGCAGCTGCGTTGCGACGCATGCAGCGTCAACTATATGCTGGGCGCACTGCGCTATGCCGACGCTATCACCACAGTGAGCCCCACCTATGCCAACGAAATCCAGACGCCCGAGTTTGGCGAGGGCCTGGACGGCGTGCTGCGCGAGCGCTCGTACGCGCTGCAAGGCATCCTTAATGGCATTGATGTGGCGGGCTTTGACCCGGCGACCGACAAGCGCATTGCCGCCAACTACACCGTGGAGGACCGTTCCGGCAAAGCCGTATGCAAGGCAAAGCTGCAGGAGGAACTGGGGCTCGAGGTTCGCGACGACCGCCCGCTCATGGTGATGGTCACGCGCCTGACGCGCCAAAAGGGCATGGACCTGGTCATGTACGCGCTCGACCGCATTCTGGCCGGCGGCGTGCAGGTGGCCGTGCTGGGCACCGGTGACCGCGACTACGAGGACGGCCTGCGCTACTTCCAGGACAAGTACCCCGGCACCATGGCCGCGCGCATCGAGTTCGATCCCGCGCTGTCGCAGCGTATGTATGCCGCTGCCGACATGTTCCTGATGCCTTCGAAGTTTGAGCCCTGCGGCCTGTCGCAGATCATCGCCATGCGCTACGGCACCCTGCCCATCGTGCGCGAGACCGGTGGCCTGAAGGACACCGTGCAGCCGTACAACGAGTTTACCGGCGAGGGCACGGGCTTCTCGTTTACCAACTTTAACGGCGACGAGATGGGCGACGCGGTGTTCCGCGCGGCGCGCCTGTTCTGGGACAACCGCGATGCCTGGAACCAGCTGGTAACGCAGGCCATGAGCCAGGACTTTAGCTGGACGCGCTCGGCCGACAAGTATCTGGACCTGTACTTCTTTATGCATCCGGAGATTGAGAGGCCGGCGGCTGTTGTCGACGAGCCTGAGGCTGTTGCTGAGCCGGTGGCCGCTGAGGAGCCCAAGGTCGAAGAGAAGCCGGTTGAGGCTGAGCCAGCAAAGGCCGAGCCTGAGGTGAAGGCTGAGGTTGCTCACAAGGCAGAGGTCGAGGTCAAGCCTGCTGCAAAGCCCGCAGCTAAGAAGACCACGACCCGCAAGACGACCGCTAAGAAGGCTACGACGACCAAAGCTGCCGCGACTAAAACAACGGCTGCCAAGACAACGACCACGCGCAAGCGCACGACCGCCGCTGCCAAGAAGGCCGCCGAGGCCGAGGCTGCTCCCGAGGTAAAGGCCGAGGTCGCTGAGGCCAAACCGGCCGCCAAGGCTCCGGCAAAGACCGCTGCCAAGAAGACAACCGCGACCGCCAAGAAGACTACAGCTGCCAAGAAGACCACGGCAACGAAGTCGACGGCCGCCAAGGCTACTGTGACAAAGGCCGCTCCGAAGGCTGCCGCAAAGCCCGCCGTCAAGGTCGAGGAGACGCCTGCCGAGCCCAAGGCCGAAGCAGCTGTCGAGGCCAAGCCGACCGCCAAGACCACCACGCGCAAGCGCACTGCAACGACGGCCAAAAAGACCACGACCGAGGCTGCTGCTCCTAAGGCGGAAGCTAAGGCCGAGGCCAAACCCGCAGTAAAGGCCAAGCCCGAGCCCACAATGGAGACCCCGGTCTCCCCCGCCGCCGCAACCGAGAAAAAGGCGCCGTCGAAGAAGACTTCCGTCCGCAAGGCAACGGCCACCCGCAAGCGCCGCTAATCCAGACGATCCAAAACCTCATCAAACCCTAAGCAAGGGGCGCTCCAACCGGGCGCCCCTTCTCTGTAGGTAGTGGTAAAACGATTTTCTAGGACAACCGTTCGCCGATGGTAAACGGATGTTGTTTATACACCCTGTGTACTACAGATATACTTACATCTTAGGCGTAAAACCCATGGCCCGCAGGCCATGATTCTATTGAACTGGACCGTACTATGAGATTGATACACAACAGCCGTCTACCGCAGTTTCGCACTCCGTTTGGCGCTGTGACCACTGGAACTTCCGTTGCACTCTCGGTGATTTTGGAGGATGCCGATCCCAACCAGGCAACGCTTACGCTGCGCACCTGGGTCGATGAAGTCGGCGAGACCCTGATCCCAATGGAGCACGAAGGCGATGGCATTTTTACCGGCGAGCTCAAATGCACTGAACCGTGTCTTGTGTGGTACAGCTTTATCTGCAATATCGAGGGCCAGCCCGAGGTCCGCTTGGGCGCACCGCAGGGTCGCACCGGTGGCGAGGGCGTAACTTACGACTACGCCGAGGTGCCGTCCTTCCAGATTACCGTCTATAAGCACCGCGAAGTGCGTCCCGAGTGGTACGAGCGTGGCATGGTCTACCAGATCTTCCCCGATCGCTACGCCCGCGACGAGCACTGGCGCGAGCGCACGCTGGCCGAGGTCGAAAAACCACGCAACGGAATCCAGCGCCGCATGGTCGAGGACTGGAACGAGCCGCCCGTGTACGAGCGCGCCGAAGACGGCTCCATCAAAACCTGGGACTTCTACGGAGGGTCGCTCAAGGGCATCCAGGAAGACCTGCCTCGCATCGCCGAGCTGGGCTTTACAGCCATCTACCTCAACCCCATTTTTGAAGCCGCGAGCAACCACCGCTACGACACGGCCGACTACACCAAGATCGACCCGATCCTGGGCACCGAGCAGGACTTTACCGAGCTGTGCCAGGCGGCCGAGAAGCTGGGCATCTCCATCATTCTGGATGGCGTCTTCAACCACACGGGCGATGACTCGATCTATTTCAACCGCTACGGCAACTACCCCGGCGTGGGCGCGTGGCAGAGCGAGGATTCTCCATGGCGCGATGCGTTTTATTTCCACGAGGACGGCTCATACGACTGCTGGTGGGGCGTGGGCAATATGCCCGCCATCAATGAGAGCTCTGAGCTGGTACGCGAGCGGCTCCTGGGCAAGGACGGCGTGATCCGTAAATGGCTACGTGCCGGCGCTCATGGCTGGCGCCTAGACGTGGCCGACGAGCTTTCCGATGACTTCCTGGCCGAGATCAAAAAGGCCGTGCTCGCCGAGAAGCCTGATGCACTGTTGCTCGGCGAAGTCTGGGAAGACGCCTCCAACAAGATCAGCTACGGCCATCTGCGCCGCTATCTGCAAGGCTCCGAGCTGGACTCGGCCATGGATTATCCCTTCCGCGACATGGTCATCGGCTTTTTGATGGGCTACAAGAACGCCTACCAGGCAGCCGAGGATATCGAAACCCTGCGCGAGAACTATCCCCGTGAGGCCCTGTCCTGCGCACTTAATCTGCTTTCGAGCCACGACCGTCCGCGCATTATCTCGGTGCTCGGCGGCGGCCCCGATGAGTCGCAGCTGCCCGAGTGCGAGCGCAGCAAATGGCGTCTGGACGAGAACTCGATGGGCCTGGCCAAGAGCCGTTTTTGGCTCGCAACGCTCATGCAGATGACGTTCCCCGGTGTGCCATCGATTTACTATGGCGACGAGTACGGCCTTGAGGGCCTTACCGATCCGGGTAACCGCCGCACCCTGCCGACCAAGGACCAACTGCACGACTTCGACACGCTGGCTATTGTCAAAAACGCCTCCGCCGTACGCCGCGCACTGCCGTTTATGATCGACGGCGAGATCAAGGCCTTCGCGCTCAACGACGAGGTGCTGGCATACAACCGCACGGGCAAGGATGGCGAGGCCGCTACGGTTATCATCAACCGCAGCCTGCGCAATTCACACCGCGTGACGATTCCGGCGCTCGACGAATGTGCGAGCGATGTGATTAGCGGTCACGAGTGCGAGATTCACAATGGCACCGTCACGCTCGACCTGTATCCGCTGGGATCGTCGATCATCTATCACCACGCCGAGCAGCGTCTGCAGGAGCCGCTCGATTACGGTGCGGGCGTTGTGTGCCATATCACATCGGTGCCGACCGACGACGGTAAGCCCGGCACGATCGGCGCGCCCACGCGTCGTTTTATCGACCATATGGCCGCTATGGGCATGCGCTACTGGCAGGTCCTGCCTGTCAACCCGACGGACTTCTTTCGCTCCCCTTACGCCGGTCCTTCGGCCTTTGCAGGCAATATCGACCTGCTGCCCGAAAGCCACAAGGAGCTAGCCGCCGACTTTGAGACCTGGAAGGCCCACGGCGGCGAGGATGCCGATCCGCTGTACACCGCGTTTAAACATCGCAATGCCGATTGGCTCGAGAAGTACTGCGTCTATATGGCCGTCAAAAAGTACTTTGAGGGCGAATCGCGCCACGATTGGCCGGCAGATGTTGCGCGCTACAACGAGCACTTGATTGACGACAAGCGTTTCCACGACGAGGCCGAGCTTCAGGCGTACATGCAGTACCGCTTTGACCTGGCTTGGTGCGAGCTTATGAACTATGCGCACAAGAAGGGCATCGAGGTCATCGGCGATATTCCTATGTACGTGTCCGACGATTCGGCAGATGCGTGGAGCGAACCCGAGAACTTCTGGCTGTCCGATACCGGTAAGGCAATCGAGATCTCCGGTGCGCCGCCCGACAACTTTGCGCCCGAGGGCCAGGTGTGGGGCAACCCGACGTTCCGCTGGGACCACATGAAGCAGAACGGCTACCGCTGGTGGATGGATCGCCTACGTCGTGCGTTCTCGCTCTACGACCGCGTGCGCCTGGATCACTTCCTGGGCTTCCACAGCTACTTTAGCATTCCCGCAGGTAAGGCCTGCGCCGACGGGCGTTGGCTGGCAGGCCCGGGCAAGGACCTTTTCCAGACCGCCTATGACGAGTTGGGGCCGCTCAACTTTATTGCCGAGGACCTGGGCTACCTGACGCCCGGCGTTCGCGCCATGGCTTCGACCTGCGGCTTTCCCGGCATGGACGTGCTGGAGTTTAGCGACTACGACGTCCGCAACGGCGTGCACCCCACGCCGGGCAAGATCCTGTACACCTCGACGCACGATACGTCGACATTGGCCGGTTGGAGCACGCGTTCCTTTGCGGGCGGCGATGAACCAAGCGGTGTTGAGGTGGCGGCCAAGCTGATGAGCGACGCGCTGGCAAGCGACGCTCCCCTGGTGATGATGCCGCTGCAGGATGTCCTGGGGCTGGGCGACGACGCGCGCATGAACGTACCGGGCGTGGCCACGGGCAACTGGACCTGGCAGGCTGACGAGGCCGACGTTGCGGCCGCTGAGGGCAAAACCGCACAGCTCCTGCGCAACACGCATAGATTCTGGGACGAAGCGTGATAAAACGCCCGATATAGGGTACAGTTACAGACGTTTGAATTTTTGCGGGCAGAGTAATCTGCCCGCTTTGTGCTGAAAAGGAAGTATTATGGCGCGCTACGATTACAAGTGCACGAGCTGCGGCAACGTGTTTGAGGTTGAGCATCCCATGTCCGAGACCCCCGAGGTCGTGTGCCCCAACTGCGGCGCTCCGGCCGCCAAGACGTTCTCGGCCAGCGGTATTAAATTTGAGGGCAGCGGCTTCTACAACACCGACCAGCGAAGCGGCGGCTCCAGCACAAGCGCCACGAGCGGTTGCTGCGCCAACTGCCCGCACAGCCACTAGAAACCAAACAGCCCCGCGACCGGCACCGATCGCGGGGCTGATTCTTTGCGCTATAGGTAGCTAATTAATTTTTAATAATTAGCATAATTTAAAATCCGCCCATACCGGCAGAATAGGGGTCGTCACAGGTACCATCGCTATACCAATGAGTCGATCCAACATAGTAACCATTTTCGTCATAAACGTCCATGGTTTTAATGACTACTTTGCCGCCGCCGTTAGAGGAGCCGCCAGAATAACCACTATTAGAGGAGCCATCAGAATAGCCGCTACCGCCAGAATAATTACTACCAGAATTACTGGAATAATTGTTTTGCTGAGAAGCCTGCTGCTGAGCCTTAGCTGCTTCTTCTTGAGCCTTAGCCTCATCTTCAGCCTTGGCCTTATTTACATCATCAATACGAGTTTGATAACGACTGATCTGTTCATTGATTTGATCAATGAACTTCTTAGAATCCTTTTTGGCATCTTCAAAAATAAGCTTCTGATTGTCTTTATTAGAAATATCATTAAGAAGGCCATTAAGGCTATTTATATGCTGTTGGAGAGAGTCGGTATCTTCAGTAGAATTTACATCAAAATTAACATGGTCAGCTAGAGAAGTATTCCACTCATTATTTTGAGCATTACGGCAGTCTTTAATGATGGAATCGTATTTATTAAGCAACTTCGTCCAATCAGGGGAAGTACCATCAGCATACTTAAATTTGTCATCAGAGATTTCTTTATTCAACATCTCTTTATTGTTTTGAGCATTTCTAATGGTATCAAGACGTTGCTCAAATGTTAGTAGCCTAGGATCAGCTTTAAAGGCAACAACACTATCGCTAGCCTTTGAATACAAAACTTCAACCTGCTGATTATGTTCACTACATGCTTGTTTGTAATTGTAACCAGCATAACCAACGACACAACCAGCAATAAGCAGAGCAACAATACCGGCACCAATAATTACCCGCTTTTTAATCGAAGAATTTTTAACTTCTTCATTTCCCTGAGTTTTATCTTCAGGATTGTCAATCTTGTCATAGTTAAGATCGGTCATTTTAACCTCTAAATATTAAATCCGCGAGCGGTTCATGCAACTAGAGACCTACCGAACCCAACCGCTTGCTTTCATACCCGATTTATTAATCCCCGTCCCAGAAAAATCCTGAGTTGCGGTGAAATAAGGACTTTTTGGCGGGTAGATGCCGCTATTCAATCCCTATTTCACCGCAACGTAGTAATTACTTGTGGACCAGCCTGGCGCAGAAGTGGCCGTCGTAGGAATCGGCGTTTACCGGCACGCTTTGGAAGAGGCCTCGATCGTTCTGGCGTACGGATACGAGCTTCTTGGCCTGATCGAACTCGGGGAGTTGCAGAATCTGCGCATCAGAGAGCGGCGCCACGGTAAAGCCGGCGCCCTCGGGAGAAGCCAGGAAGGCATCCACGACCTGCGTGTTCTCCTCGTCGAAAACCGAGCACGTCGCATAGATGAGCTCGCCGCCGGCAGCCACGCGCGCAGCAGCCTCTTTGAGCATCGTAAGCTGCAGTTTGGGCAGCTCAACCGTCACATCTTTTTCGGTCAGGCGCCACGGTATCTCAGGATGACGGCGCATGGTTCCGGTGCCAGAGCACGGCGCATCGATAAAGACCGTGTCGAACTTAACCGGCTCGCCAAGCATGGCATCAAACGATGTGAGCACCTCATTAAGCTCGCAGGCATCACCCGAAACCGTGCGAACGCCCTGAATACCGGCCTTATGCAGACGAGCGAGATTCAGATCGCACTTGCGATCATGCAGATCGAGCGCCGTATGCTGACGCTCATAGCCCGCACGCTTGGCCTGGCACATCATCACATAGGTCTTGGTGCCACGGCCGGCACCAATCTCAAGGCAGCTGCCAGGGCGCGTGGCAGCTGTGGCGATAAGCTGGGCGTTAAGGTCCGAGGCCACGGCAGCAGCACGCTCAAATACGCCCGACGCAACCGTAACCTGAGCATCGACCGGAGCATGGCAACCCGGGAACACGGGTGCCACAAGCTGCGAGATATACGGATCGGGCTTGGACGCAAAGGCGTTCTCATGCAGGGCCAGCGGTGCGGGGGCCAGATTGCCGGCAAAGTTAAGCGCACCCTCTGGAGTGTCAAACGACGCCATAATGCGAGCGCATAGCCAGCGAGGTAGACCCATCAGGCGCGACAGACGAACCAAACGTCGCTCAGACTCATCCACATCGGACGCAGTAGCAAAGTCCTCAACATTGTCTGAAACCTTATGGAGTACAGCATTGGCCAAGCCAGCGGCGGACTTAGCACCGCAGCGAACCAGCTCAACACCCTGACTTACGGCAACGCGGCCCGGCGTATGCAGATAGAGCATCTCGAAGGCCGAGATACGAAGCGCCATGCGAACACGCGGCGCAACCTTTTTAGGCTTATCGAGAAACTGATCGAGCAGCTCATCCAAAATACCCTGGGTGGCCGCAACGCCAAGTGCCAAACGAGCTGCAAAAGCAGAATCGCGCTGGTCAATGGCCTTGGCCGAAGCACGGGACGAGAGCACGTCGCGCGCGTACATGCCGCGGCGATCGGCTTCCATCAAAACATCAAGCGCGAGCTTGCGCGCGGGAGACAGTTTACTCACGACAAAACACCCCACGAAAGATCGGCACCCTGCAGGCCGGCAGCCCAGGCAGAAGCAGCCATAGCACGCTTGCCATCGGGCTTAACCTCGAGCAGCTCGACCGCGCCATCGGACAGGCCAAGGTAGACACGCTTGGCCTTAACGAGAACCTGACCCTCGCCGAGCGACACATCAGCCGCCGCAGCATCGAGCACACGCACGGTCTTGCCGGCAATCACGCAACGAGCAGGCGCGGTATCGGACGAAGCCAGCATATGGCGCACGCAATCAAGCGCCGCCATGTGCGGATCCAGGCGCATCTCCTGCTTAGAAATCTTGGCAGCATGGGTAACGAGTGCCTCATCCTGTTCAGTCCACACGGCGGTGCCATCGGCAAGAGAAGGAAGCGTATCGGCAAGCAGTTTACCGCCAAGCTCACCAAGCTCCATGGTCAGCGCCTCAGCATGCTTACCAGCAACTGACGTTGAGGCCTGGGCGCAATAAGCGCCGGTATCCACGCCATGCCCAATACGCATGATAGAAACGCCAGCAATCTCGTCGCCAGCGAGAATCGCACGCTGAATAGGAGCAGCCCCACGCCAACGTGGCAGCAGCGAAGCATGAACATTCACAATACCAAGCGGCGCCATATGCAGCACCTCATCAGGCAAAATGCAACCATAGGCAGCCACACAGAAAATATCGGCATCGGCAGCCTCGAGCTGATCGATGACGTCCGGCGTCATACGATTAACCTCAATGACCGGCAACCCCAGCTCCAGTGCCTTAGCCTTAACAGGAGACGGCTCAAGCTTCTTACCACGCCCACGAACAGCATCAGGACGAGTAACAACAAGCGCAATTTCATTCCCAGCCTCAACAAGCGAAGTCAAAGAAGGCACAGCAAAATCGGGCGTACCCATAAACACAATACGCATAAAGAACGTCTCCTCTCAACCAAAGCCGAGACGGCTACAAAGAACAGCGGAAAGCCAAGTCACCAGCCCATCCGCAATAACATTTCAACAAGAACAAATATACCCAAAACCAAAGAAAGAGCCGCAATAAAAGCAGCTCTCTCTCAACAAAGACTATCAGCGAAGACGCCCCTCCCTGGCCCAACGGCACCCGGGCGAAAAGGAGCACGAAAACGCAGTCCCCTTCCGCCGCAGGGCTTAGGTTTTGCTCCACGCGCAGTTCCGCACGAGCCGAAGAGCACTTAATGTGCTCTTCGTGCGAGCAGGACTGTTTGAGCATGGAGCAAAACCTAAGCCCTGCGGCGGAAGGGGACGGTGGGACCTACTCCGTCTCGCCCGGTCGAGCGCCGCGGGCCAGGGCGTCCTGGTACTCCTTGACTGCCTTGATACGCTGCATAGGCTTAAGGCGCTCGAACATGGTGTTGCCATGCAGGTGATCGATCTCGTGCTGCAGGCACACGCAGAACAGGTCGCCCGTAGCCTCGTAGCGAATCAGGTTTGCGTCCAAGTCGTACGCCTCGACGACGACATGGTCGGGACGCTCGATCTCGCAGCTAATGCCAGGGATGGACAGGCAGCCCTCGCTAAACGGCACCAGATGGTCGCTCTGCTCCACGATCACGGGGTTGATGAGCACGTACGGGTCATAGTCGTTCTTGTCGGTGTAGTCGCAGTCGATGGTGACGAGCTGGATGAGCTCGCCGATCTGCGGGGCAGCAAGGCCGCAACCGCCGTTCTCGAACATCATCTTCTTCATCTTCTCGGCAAGCGCCTCGATCGCCGGAGTGATCTCCTCGATGACGGCGCACTCCTGACGCAGACGGGGGTCGGGCGACAGTACGATTCCGTTGGCTTCCATGGCCATCCTTTCGGGTTGTTACATCAAATCATAGGCGTCGACGTCAACACTCACGCTCACGCCGCGCACGGAGCCCACCTCTTTGAGGCAGGCGTCGATATCGTCAGAGACATGGTACCCCACGGGCGACTTCACAAGCAGGTGGAAGCGATAACGGTCCTTGGCTCTCTCGATTACACACGAAGCCGGGCCCAGCACCTGCGGCACGGCACTCCCCGCCCGCAAAAAATCGGGCGCGGCGGCATGCCAGCGGCGCTTAAGAAGCTTTGCGATACGCCCAATGTAGTCCTGCGCGTCATCCGCGTTCGTCGACCACACCAAGATGTTGACCAGGCGCACAAACGGCGGGTACAGCGCGTCGCGACGCTGGTCCAGGTCGGAGTCGGTAAAGATCGAACGGTCGTGCTCGGCGACGGCGCGAATGACCGGGTCCCCGGGCAGGTAGGTCTGGATGATGACCTCGCCAGGGCGATCGCCACGACCGGCGCGGCCCGCGACCTGCTCCAGCAAATCGTAGGCGCGCTCCCCTGCGCGGAAGTCCGGCAGCTTGAGGGCGAAGTCGGCATTGACCACGCCCACGAGCGTGACCTCGGGAAAGTCGAGACCTTTTGCGATCATTTGGGTGCCCAGCAACACGGCGCAATCGGCCGCATCGAACTGCTCGAGCAACTTTTTGTGCGCATCCTTGCCGCGCGTGGAATCGGCATCCATGCGAACAATGGCGACGTCCTCGGGCAGCATCTGGTGCAGCGCGTCCTCGATCTGCTGAGTGCCCAGCCCCATTTTTGCCAGGTAGCGACTGCCACATTTGGGGCAACGGCTCGTGGGCGCGGGATACGGCTGCACGCGCCAAGACGAACCGCATGTGTGACACTGCAGCGTGTGCGTGCGCTCGTGATACGTAAGCGCGGTGGAGCAGTGGTTGCAGGTGGGAACGCAGCCGCACTCGCGGCACATCAAAAACGGCGCAAAACCGCGGCGGTTATGCAGCAGCACGGCCTTCTCGCGGTGCTCTACAACGCGCTCCAAACCTTCAATCAGCGGTTTAGAGAACATTGAACGGCTACCGTGCGAAAACTCGCGGCGCAGGTCGGCAATGCGAACCGTAGGCAGCACGGCGTGTCCCGGGCGCTCGGGCATCTCGACGCGCGTCCAGTTGGCGCCGCTGTACGTGCCGCGGCGGCAGCGGTCGAGCGCTTCGGCAGAAGGCGTGGCCGAGCCCAGCACGAGCGGGCAGCGATAACGGCGCGCCATCTCGGCAGCAACCTCGCGCGCATGGTAGCGCGGACTGGAGCCCTGCTTGTAGCTGGTCTCGTGCTCCTCGTCGATGATGATGAGGCCCAAGTCGCTGAGCGGGCAAAAGAGCGCCGAGCGAGCGCCGACGACCACGCGGGCCGCACCGCTGGCAACCATATCCCACTGGTCCAGGCGCTCGCCGGCCGAAAGCCGCGAATGGAACACGGCGACCGTCTCGCCAAAGCGCGAGCGGAAGCGGCCGACGGTCTGGGCTGTCAGCGATATCTCGGGCACCAGTACGCAGGCTGAGCGGCCGGCCGCGAGCACGCGCTCGATAGCGGAAAGGTAGACCTCGGTTTTGCCGGATCCAGTGACTCCATCGACTAGGACCACGTCGCCGTGAGCGTCAAGGCGTGCGCGCTCAATCTGCGCGAGGGCCTGTCGCTGACCGTTGGTGAGTGCCATCGGGGCCTTGCCGCTCGCCGAGGACAGCGTGGTCTGCTCGTTGCAGCCACGCCAGGCGCGGCGCTCCTCCACAACCACGACGCCGCGTTTTTCGAGCGCCTTGATGGTCGCCGACATGCTGTTATAGAGAAGGTTGAGGTCGCGCGTCGTGACCGGGCCGCACTGGAGCGCCTCGATGAGTTGGCGCTGGCGGACCGCGGTCTTGGGCGGCGTATAGTCGAAGCCTTCGGGCGTGAGCATAACCCAGCGATTTTGGATGGGTTTGACGGCTGGACGTTCAACCGTCCACACGCCGTCGTCACCCTTGACCACACGCGGACTGCCGCCCGGGGGCAAAAACAGGCGCAGGCACTCGGAAAGCGTTGCGACGTACTCGTGGCTCATCCAGCGTGCGATACGGGCGGCTTCGGCGGTAAAGAGCGGTTTGCTGAGGATAGCCTCGACGGCTTTAATGCGCGCGGGGTCGAGGGCGTTGTTACCCTGCAGATCGCCCAGCTCAGGCGCAATGTCGACGACATAGCCCGCGGCGGCACGGTTACCAAAGTGAACCAGGACCGTAGATCCGATCTGCGCCTCGTTGACAAGGGACTGGGGAATGCAGTAGGCGAATGGCTCGGACAGCGCTCGGGTAGGAATGTCGAGAACCACGCTCGCGTAGGCAGCGATGGGCTCAGGTGCAGGCTTAGGCTGAACCGAGGCAGCGGCAGGCATGAGCTTCACCAGAGCCTCCTCCGGTTCCGGCGAACCAAACAGCGACAGTTGTTGAGCCATACACCACCTCTAACGAACGGACCTGAAAGGACTGGGACAAAATAATCAGTAGTGTTTGTCCCATGGCCGATACGAGTGTCGAGCTTGTTGCGTCGCTCGAATATGGGACAAACACTACTGATTATTTTGTCCCAGCAACCCACTCATCGGTACAGAAACAAGAGCCCCGCTCGGGGTGAACGGGGCTCGGATACATGCATTTGCGCGTCTACTACAGCGCCATCGTGCGAGCGCGGTCGATACGCGCCAGGCAGTCGTCGCGGCCGACGAGCGCCATGGTCTCGCCCAGCGGAGGGCTCACCATGTTGCCGCAGACGGCGACGCGCACGGCCTGGAACACCACGCGCTTCTTGAGGTCCATCTGCTCGGGCAGCGGCTCAAGCGCGGCGTCGATGGCCTCGGCAGTCCACTTGTCCACGCCCTCGAGCGCGGCCTTGGCGGCATCCAGAATGGCGCCCATGCCTTCCTTAGCCAGGCCCTTGTTAACGGATTTCTCGTCATACTCGAGCGTCTCGGCCGTAGCAAAGATGGGAGCGGCGACGGTCACGGCGTCGGCCGGCATCTTGGTGCGCGGCTTGACGATGGCGGCAAGCGCATCAATCCAGTCCTCGCCGTACTCGACGTTGCCCTCGATGAGACCTGCCTCGTGCAGTTCGGGGACCATGATTTCATCGGCAAACTGCGCGTCGGACATGCCGTTGATGTACTCGGCATTGACCCAATCGAGCTTCTTGGGATCGAAGGTCGCCGGGTTCTTGGAGATGCGGTCGAGCGAGAACTTGCTGGCTAGGACATCGCGCGGGATGATCGTGGTCTCGCCGTCGGGCGACCAGCCGAGCAGCGCCAGGTAGTTGACGAAGGCGTCGGCAAGGTAACCGGCGTCGCGGTACTCCTCCACCGAAGTTGCGCCGTGGCGCTTGGAGAGCTTCTTACCGTCGGCGCCCAGGATCATGGAGATGTGGGCGAACGTGGGCACGGGCGCGCCGAGGGCCTCGTAGACCATGACCTGGCGCGGGGTGTTGGACAGGTGGTCGTCGCCGCGGATGACATGGGTGATCTTCATCATAGCGTCGTCGACGACGGTCGCGAAGTTGTACGTGGGCGTGCCATCGGAGCGGAAGATGACAAAGTCGTCGAGCTCCTTGGCGTCGAAGGTCACCTCACCGTGAACGGCGTCGTGGATGACGACGTCGCCGCGGTCCTCGGGCACCTTGATGCGCAGGACGTAGGACTCGCCGGCCTCGATGCGGCGGCGGGCCTCCTCGGGATCAAGATCGCGGCAACGACGCTGATAGCCCTGGAAGGGGTCCTTGCGCTCCTGCGCGGCCTTGCGGTCGGCGTCGAGCTGCTCCTTGGTGCAGAAGCAGGGATAGGCCTTGCCCTCGTCCCAAAGTTTCTGGGCGGCCTGCTTGTACAGGTCCAGGCGCTCGGTCTGGGCGTAGGGGCCAAAGTCGCCGCCTACCTCGGGACCCTCGTCCCAGTCCAGGCCCAGCCAACGCATGGCACGCAGGATGATCTGCGTGTTCTCGTCGGTGGAGCGGGTGGGATCGGTATCGTCGATGCGCAGGATGAACGTGCCGCCGTTAGCACGGGCGAAAGCCCAGTTATAGATAGCGGTGCGGGCGCCGCCGATGTGCAGCTTGCCCGTCGGTGAGGGTGCAAAGCGGACGCGAACGTCTGATGCCATGGAAATCTCCTCGGTTGCAGGATGGATGTCTAACCGCACCAGTATAAAGCATCAAAGCAACCTCCGCACAAAGGGCACCGACCCACTCATTGGGGACTACTCATTGGGGACAGACTTAAATGACCAATCGTTGTAGTCATTGGGGACATTCTTGGTTTAAGACTGGTCATTTAAGTCTGTCCCCAATGAGTACTATTGGCTGGTCATTTAAGTCTGTCCCCAATGAGTAGGTGCGGAAAGGGTGTGAATGTTTGATTTACGCGCTATGATGTGCCCTTGCATAGAGAGCCCGGCGGAATGGTAACGGTCGCTGGGACACGTTTTTGAAAGGACAATCATGTCAGAAGAACTTCGTTCCATCCCACCCCAACACGGGTCCTTTGTTTTTACGTCGGAGTCGGTGACCGAAGGTCATCCCGATAAGATCGCTGACCAGATCAGTGACGCCGTCCTCGACGCAATCCTCGCCAAAGAAATAGAGCTCCAGGAGCAGGGCTACATCGCCCCCAACGGCGTGCCTGCCAACGTGGAGAACGTCCGCTGCGCCTGCGAGACCCTCGTGACCACCGGCACCATCATCGTTGCCGGCGAAATTCGCACCCAGGCCTACGTCGACGTACAGGAAATCGCCCGCGGCGTCATCCGCCGCATTGGCTACAACCGTGCCAAGTTCGGTTTTGACTGCGACACCTGCGGCGTTATGAGCCTCATCCACGAGCAGTCGCCCGATATCGCCCAGGGCGTTGACGAGTCCTTCGAGACCCAGACCGGCGCTACCACCGACCCGATCGACCTGATCGGTGCCGGCGACCAGGGCATGATGTTCGGTTATGCCTCCAACGAGACCAAGACCCTCATGCCCATGCCACACTACCTGGCAAGCCGCCTGGCCGAGCGCCTGGCCGCCGTGCGTCACGACGGTACCCTCGCCTATCTGCGTCCCGACGGCAAGACCCAGGTCACCGTGCGCTACGAGGAAGGCAAGCCCGTCGAGGTCACGACCATCGTCATCTCCACGCAGCACGCCGCCGAGATCGAGGACATGGGCAAGATCAAGGCCGACCTCATCGAGCACGTCATCACCCCGGTCATGGCCGCCGAGAACATGCCGTGGGACAACGCGGAGATCTACGTGAACCCCACCGGTCGCTTTGTCGTGGGCGGCCCCATGGGCGACACGGGCCTCACCGGCCGCAAGATCATCGTCGACACCTACGGCGGCTACGGCCGTCACGGCGGTGGCGCCTTTAGCGGCAAGGACTGCACCAAGGTCGACCGTTCCGCCGCGTATGCCGCGCGCTGGGTCGCTAAGAACGTGGTCGCCGCCGGTCTGGCCGACCGCTGCGAAGTCGAGCTTGCCTACGCCATCGGCGTTTCCAAGCCCCTCTCAATCATGGTCGACACCTTCGGTACCGCTAAGGTCGCCGAGGACAAGATCGTCGAGGCCGTTGAGAAGACCTTCGACCTGCGCCCGGGCGCAATCATCCGCGACCTAGACCTGCGTCGCCCCATCTACGAAAAGACGGCAGCCTACGGTCACTTCGGCCGCGAAGACGCCGACTTCACCTGGGAAAAGACCGACCGAGTCGAAGAACTCAAAGCAGCCTGCGGCCTGTAAGCTAACGAGAAAAGCCACAGCCAAATAGAAACACGCCAAAAAGAGGTACCGGAACAACCGGTACCTCTTTTATATTAACCGGTGGCGAAGATGAGTCGACATGGGACACAGAATAGGTTCCCAGCTGATGAATTTTGCAGCAAGCGTGCCCCTACCATGTATCCTAAGTTCCGAGGGCTTTGGTATTTGGTCGATCGCGAGTTCCGCACGAGCCGGAGGCCACTTAATGTGGCCTCCGTGTGAGCCAGGACTGTAGAGCAGGCGATCAAATACCAAAGTCCTCGGAACGACGGGATAGAACAGGAGCGCATATGGCAGGCAAGCCGCAAACACTAGCTACGACCTCGGCATTCGAGATCTTGGGCCCCGTCATGGTCGGCCCCAGCTCATCGCACACCGCTGGCGCCCTGCGCTGCGCCCAAGTTGCCGCCAGCCTGCTGGAAGGCCGCATCACTAAGGTCACCTTTGGCCTGTGGAACTCCTTTGCCCACACCTACCGCGGCCACGGCACCGATCGTGCGCTCGTCGCGGGCATCCTGGGCCTCGACACCGACGACGAGAACATCAAGCAGGCCTTCGACCTCGCACGCGAGCAGGGCCTCGAATATCACTTTGACATCAAGGGCGACGACGCCTCCATCCACCCCAACACCGTCGACATTGACATGGTCGACGACACGGGTGCGACGGCACAGGTCCGCGGTGAGAGCCTGGGCGGCGGCAAGATGCGCATCAGCCGCATTAACGGCGTCGGCGTTGACATCTCGGGCATGTACTCAACGCTCTTCGTGGCGCACTACGACGTCCCCGGCGTGCTCGCCGCGCTCACCAACCTGCTCGCCTACGCACACGTGAACATCGCCTTCTGCCGCACCTACCGCACCGAAGTGGGCGGCCAGGCCTACTCCGTCTTTGAGACCGACGGCGCGCCCGACGACACTGTTGTCCCGATGCTGCGTAAGCTCGACAATGTCGATTACGCGACCTTTATCGAGCTCCCCGGTTCTGCTTCGTCGCTCTCCCCCGGCGTCTCGGCCAAGGAAATCTTCGACGACGGCGAGCAGCTGCTCGATGCGTGCGAGGAACTGGGGCTCAGCATCGGCGCCGTCATGGCCGTTCGCGAGGCGCGCCTGACCGGCGAGGCCCACGCCGTCGCCGCCATGCGCCGCGTGCTCGACGTCATGCGCGAGGAGACCACGGCCCCCATTTCCAATCCGCAACGCTCGCTCGGCGGCCTCATCGGCGGCGAGGCAAAGCTCGTCGATGCCACCGGCCGAAACGATCTGAGCACAAGCCTGATGGGCGCCGTCCAGACCGACGCCGTGGCCCACGCCATGGCCGTGCTCGAGCGCTCAGCCACGATGGGTGTGATCGTCGCTGCCCCCACGGCAGGCTCCGCAGGCGTCGTACCCGGCTGCGTGCTGGCGCTCGCCGACCACCTGCAGCTCGACGACGAACAGGTCATGGACGCGCTCTACTGCGCCGCCGCCATCGGCCTCAACCTCACCACGAGCGCCTGCGTTGCCGGCGCCGAGGGCGGCTGTCAGGCCGAGGTCGGAAGTGCGGCCGCCATGGCCGCCGCCGCGCTGGTGCAGATGCTCGGCGGCACACCCGAGCAGGCGCTCGACGCCAGTTCCATCGCGCTAAGTAATCTGCTGGGCCTCGTTTGTGACCCCGTCGGTGGCCTCGTGGAGGTGCCCTGCCAAAACCGCAACGCCATCGGCGTGGCAGCCGCCTTTAGCTCCGCACAACTCGCCCTCGCCGGCATTAAGAGCCTGGTGCCGTTTGACCAGATGGCACACGTCATGCTCTCGGTGGGCCACGCGTTGCCGGCCACGCTGCGCGAGACGGCAAAGGGCGGCATCGCGCAGGCTCCGGCCGCACTTTCGGCCTGTGCAAAATGCGGTGTGTGCGGATAGCGACAAAGAACGACTCGAAGGTGGGACAAATGTCCCACCTCTTTTGAATGCCACCGTTTCCATACCACAAACAACTAGGTAATCGCTATAATGCAAGCCCAGTAAAAACACGATGAGCCGCAAGGCGAAATTCGAAGGATATGCATACGATGTCGCAAAACGATCGAACTCAACTGATTCCCGATCCGCAGCAGCCGAGCAGGCACACCGGCGGCGTTCAATCGCCGCGTCCTATCGCGCCGAGCCGCGGTCAGCAGCGAGGTGCGGCAAACGTTTCCCAACGTCCGAACAAGCAGCATCAGCAGCGCCAGACAAATGGCAATGCGCCCAAGCAGCCCCCCACGCACGCTCGAGGCGATCGCGGCCCCGCACGCAAACCCGCCGAGAACAATAAGTCGGGCAAAAAGACGACGCTCTTTGTCGTTCTGGGTCTTATCGTCATTGTCTATATCGTAGGCGTCGTAGCGTTTTCGCAGGTAGCCTACCCCAACACCACTATCGCCGGCGTCGATGTCTCGTTCTCCAACGCTTCGTCTGCCGCCACCAAGGTCAACTCGGCTTGGAAGCACTATAAGCTCACCGTGACAGGCGATGACTTTAGCTGGACCTATCAGCCCGAGTCCGATGAGCCCATTGTCGACGGCGAAGCTGCCGCAAAAGAGATTATCAGCCGCAACGAAGCCATTGTATGGCCGGTTCGCCTTGTAGAATCCTTAAGCGGCAAGACCAAAACAACCGCTAGCTCCAACGAAGTCGATCTTGATCAAGACGTCGACCTGTCCATGCTCTCCGACACCTTTGACCAAAAGCAGTTTGAGAAGGATCTGGGCGCCGCCATCGACGAGTTTAACGAGGGGCGCTCGGGCGCGTTCGAGGCCAATAGCTCCTATGACGAGCAGGCCGGCAAGTTTACCGTCGAGAAGGCGCGCTCCAACGAAAAACTCAACCGCGAGCATGTCATTAAGTATGCCGAGCTCGAGCTTGCCTCGCTGGCCGAGACCGTAGATCTTTCCAAGCTCGGCAACGATGCCTATGAGCCGCTCAATGGAACGCTGACCGATGATCAGATTCAGGCCGCATGCGATGCCGCCAACAACTTCTTGGGCGTCAACGTGACCCTCAAGCTCAACGGCGAGGATGCCGGAAAGGTTGATGGCAGCTCCGTGTTGCAGTGGATCAGCTTTGCCGATCCTGCCAACCCCACGCTCGATACGTCGCAAATCAGCAGCTGGGCAGCCGAGCTCGCGAACGGCTTTAATACCGTGGGCTCCACTCGCTGGTGGACACGCGCCGATGGCAAGCAGTGTGCCGTCGAAGGCGGCGACTTTGGTTGGTCCATCGACAGCAGCTCGCTCGCCAAGCAGGTCGAGGACGCCATCAACAACAAGCAGACCGGCGAAATCGAGATCAAGTACTCCCAGAAGGCCGACACCTTTACCGCAAAGGGAGAGCCCGACTGGAAGGCGTATATCGACGTCGATCTGTCCGAGCAGCACGCGCGCTACTATGACGAGAACGGTAATATCGTTTGGGAGGCCAACTTTATTTCTGGCAAGCCGGGAGAGGACGCCACCCCCGAGGGCGTATGGCAGATCAACAGCAACAATGGCGCCAGCAAGCTTATCGGTGCCAAGGACCCCGAGACCGGCAAGCCCAAATACGAGAGCCCGGTCAGCTATTGGATGCCGTTCGAGGGCAATATGGTCGGATTCCACGACGCCACCTGGCAAAACGACAAGAGCTTCGATAATGCCGAGTCGTACAAGTGGTGCGGCAGCCACGGTTGCATCAACCTGCGCCTGGCCGATGCAAAGGCACTTCACGACTGCATCAAAGTCGGCCTGTGCGTGGTTGTCCACTCGTAGTGCAACGCGCGCATTCCCACAACGTGGAGCCGCTGCGACCAATCTAACAGTTCCGAAAGAATCCGCCATATGCGCCCGCCTTACGCGACGGGCGCATATACTTATTGAGGAACTTTCTATAAAGGAGACGCTATGCCGAATGTCCCCACCATCACCCCAGGCCCGGATGATGCCGAGTACGCGCCCGAAGGTGCCACCGAAACGATTCCTTTTATTACAAACGTACATGCCGAAAAGCAGAGCGGACGCACGAACGATACCGCCGAGATTTCCGATGAAGAAGCCTATGCAAAGCTCAAGGCAAAGCGTGCCGAGCGTCGGCGCAAAAAGCTCATCCGACGCGGTATCGCCGTCGGTGTCGTTGTTGCCATCGCGCTCATTGCCATCATCGCAACGCTGGTCATCAACGCGCAACCCGCAGGCACCAACGGACCGGTGACCGACATGGTCACCGAAGGCACGTTTACCACCACAGTCGAAGCCAAGGGACAGCTCAAGCCTATTTCAGCCTCGGTCGTCTCCCCTTCCGTCGATGGTACGGTGGCGCAGATCAACGTGCAGGCCGGACAGAGCGTCAACGAGGGCGACGTGCTCATGACCATTAAGAACGACGCGCTCGATAGCGCTGTTTCCGAGGCGCAGCGCGCGGTCGCGGCCGCCCAGGAAGACCTGAACAATGCAAAGGCGACGCTCGCGGCCGCACAGGCCGCACCGACAACGGACAGTGACGGATCGACCGGCCCATCGGACGCAAACGCCAACGCAAATGCCGTCTCGACCGCCCAGCGCAACCTCGCCTCGGCCCAGGCAACGCTGGAGCAGGCAACTGCAAAGGCGGCCGAGCGCACCGTAAAGGCCCCCAGCTCGGGCAACATCGTCGAGCTCAACGCCAAAGTCGGTGCCACGGTGACCGGAGGCACGATCATGGGCGAAGGCGACACGAGCGGCGGCAAGCAGTGCATGCAAATCGCCGACCTGTCCAAGATGAAGGTGACGGTTCAGGTGGGCGAAAAGGATATCGCCAAAATTGCCGTGGGCCAAAGCGCCAACGTGACCTATCCCGCGTTTCCCGATATCGTGAGTCAGGGCACCGTCACGGCTATCGCCTCGGTGGCAAACTCTGACTCCGGCTCCGGTAGCGGCGGCAGCGTGACCTTTAACGTCGACATCCTCATCGAAGCACCCGACAGTCGCCTTAAGCCGGGTATGACTGCCGAGGTCTCGGTAGTGACCGAGAAGCTCGACGACGTGGTTATGGTGCCGACCATGGCGCTGATGACCGAAGATGGCGAGCACTATTACGTCAATCTGGCCACCGATTCGGAAGGCAAGAAGACGCGCCGCGTGAAGGTGACCGTCGTGACGCAAAACGACAACGAGGCTGTAGTCGGTAAGACGCAGGTCAAGCGCGACGACCAGGGCAACGAGATCAACCCAGACGTCCCGGTTACCAAGTTACGCGACGGCGACACCATCGTGACGGATACCGGCACAGGCATGACGGCAGACGGCGGCGACAGTATGTCTGCCGACGAGGGCAAGTAATGCGTCCCGTCATCGACATCCGCAACGTGCACCGCATCTTTGAGAGCGAGGCCGGTTGCGCCCACATCCTGCACAACGTGAGCCTGGCGGTGAACCCCGGTGAGTTCGTCGCCATCACCGGCCCCTCGGGCTCGGGCAAGTCGACGCTCATGAACATCCTGGGCTGCCTGGACAAGCCGACGGCGGGTGATTATTTCCTGCAAGGGCTCAACGTCGCCGAGCTCGACGATGATGAGCTCACCGAGGTGCGCGCGCTGAGCATCGGCTTTGTCTTTCAGAGTTTTAACTTGCTGCCGCGTCTGACGGTGATCGAAAACGTCATGCTGCCGCTGTCCTACACCAATGTGCCGCGTAGCCAGCGCGAGATGCGCGCCGTGCACGCGCTGCAAGCCGTCACACTGCCGGTCGACCATTGGGACCACCGCATATCGGAACTCTCGGGCGGACAGATGCAGCGCGTCGCCATCGCGCGCGCCCTCGTCAACGACCCGCCCATCATTTTGGCCGACGAGCCAACGGGAAATCTAGACTCGACAACCGGGGCGCTCGTCATGGAAACCTTCCACAAGCTCCAGAAACGCGGCAAGACCATCGTACTCATTACACATGACCCCGGCATCGCCGCCGAGGCCGATCGAGCCGTAACCATCCGTGACGGGCGAATCCATGACGGCGCATATGTCGCGCATACACCGAATACGTTACGCGGGGCCGTCAAAAACCTGCCCGCGATTTCTGCAACCACCAATCAGCCGAAAGGAGCGAAGGCATGAGCACCCGCGATCTTGTCCAAGAAGCCCTTCACTCGCTCGAGGCCAACAAGGGACGCAGCCTGCTCACCATCCTTGGCATCGTCATTGGCATCGCCTCGGTCATCGCCATGACTTCGCTCATCGGCGGTATCCAAAACAGCCTGGTCAACAGCCTGGGCCTCAATGCAGCCCGCATGGTTGAGATCTATTCGTCCCAAGAACTCACCGATTCGGATGTGGAAAAGCTTCGCAAACTGGTGCCGCAGATTGAGCAGATCGGCATCGTCGATAGCGCCTATTCCGAGTACAAGGTCGGGGATAAAAGCTATACCGTCATGGCACACGGCGTCGATAGCGACATGCTCGATGCCGTGGGCGCCAGCAAGCTCGTTGCGGGACGTGTCTATTCACAGGCAGAGTCTCAATCAGGCTCGCGCGTGGCGCTCATCAGCCGCGGCGGCGCCGATCAGCTTTACGGCAACGAACAGGATGCGCTGGGAAAAACCATCAAAGTGTCCAACGGCGAGGTGCAGATTGTAGGCGCGATTGATGGCGGCGGCGACTCCATGGGCTCGCTCACTTTGTATATGCCACGCGAAACCATCTCCGGCCTATTTGGCGACGAGAATCCTTCATTCCCCAGCGTGACGGCACTTGCCGCCGAGGGCACGGACATGGATGAGCTCTGCAAGACCATCGAGTCCAAGGTACGCGCGATGAAGGGTATCGCGGAGGATGATGAGTACGACAGTGTATCGGCTACCTCCATGAAAAGCGCTATCGACTCCCTCAATTCCTTTATGGGCGCCTTCTCGCTCATCATGGGTGCTGTCGCCAGTATCTCGCTGCTTGTCGGCGGTATCGGTATTATGAACATGATGCTCACCAACGTGACTGAGCGCATCCGCGAGATCGGCATCCGTCGCGCTCTGGGCGCCAGTCGTCGCGATATCACCGCACAGTTTTTGGCCGAGTCCTCGGCGCTGTGCGTCACCGGTGGCCTGCTGGGTGTCCTGATAGGCTATCTGCTGGCCTGGGGCCTCGCGATGTTTGCCTCCGGATCCGGGATTCTTGGCGAGCTCGGTGCCAGCGGGCAAATCACCCCGAGTTTTTCAATCGCCACGGTGCTGCTGGCCTTCGCCGTCTCCGTCGGCATCGGCGTAATCTTTGGCTTCTACCCCGCTCGACGCGCGGCAAAGCTCGACCCGGTGGAGTGCCTACGCTACCAGTAAGCCACCACCAACAAGTTGCGGTGAATTAGGGACTGAATATGCTATCTAGCAGAAAAAACAGACACTATTTCACCGCAACTCATTGAAGGGCTGTTTGCGCCAGTTCCGGGCGTCGTCCTCGAGCTCTGGCGGATGACGGGCTTGTACGGGTCGAGCTTGCTCGGGGCGATCCTCCTCGCGGGCGGGAGTTCGCGCGCTAGGCGCGGCGAGCGCCTGGCGCGCGAACTCCCGTAAGAGCGCATCTTCCCCTCCCCGAAGCGAAAGGGCCCCGCCTCCCTCGGCGGGACGGGTGACCACGATACAGCGCGCTCCCACGGCGCGCGCTGCGGCGAGCTTCTCGGCCGTGCCGCCTACGGTTCCCGAGTCCTTGGTCACAAGCCACTGGGCGCCCACCTGCCGAAGCATCGCCTCGTTGAGCTCGCGGGTGAAGGGCCCCTGCATGCCGATGACGTGCGACGGCGAAAACCCCGCGTCGATGCACTTCGTTATAGCACCGGGCAGCGGGAGCACACGCACGAAGAAGCGCTCCGCGAAATCGGCGACGCGCGTGTAGGGAACAAGCTCCTTGCTCCCCGTCGTGAGAAGAACGCGACCCGGGTTCTCGGAGAGAAAGCGCGCCGCGCAGGCAATCGACGCGACCGGCACGATGCCTTTGGGCAGCGCCTCGACCGGGCGCGCAAGGCGCAGGCATCGTGCACCCACGGCGAGCGAAGCGGCCCGGATGTTGTCGCTTGCGAGCGTAGCGAAGGGGTGCGTGGCGTCGACGACGATGCGCGCGCCGGAAAGCTCGCGCTCCATGTCGGCATCGTCGAGCCTGCCCGCATGCACCTCGATGCCCGGAAGCTCACCCAAAAGCTCGCCTCCGTACTCGGTTGCCGCGTAGGCACGGGCGGGGATGCCCGCCCCGCTCGCCCATTCGCACAGAAGGCGGCCCTCGGTGGTGCCGGCGAAGATGCGCAGCGCCGGCGCGGATGCGGGAGCCGTCACTTCGGGCCGCCTGTGCGCGTGATCTGGTAGAGCAGCGCGTTCATAATGGCAGCCGCCACTGTCGAGCCGCCCTTGCGACCCCTCGCGACGATGGCCGGCACGCGTCGCGCGAGTAGCCCCTCTTTCGCCTCGACCACGTTCACAAACCCGACCGGCACCCCAACGACGAGCGCGGGCGCGATCTTCCCCACGTCCATGAGCTCGGCGAGGCGCAGAAGTGCTGTGGGAGCGTTGCCGACGGCCACGATGAGCGGACCCTCGATGCCGCAAGCTTTGTCCATGCTCGCAACGGCGCGAGTCGTGCCCGCGGCGCGCGCAGCCGCGGCGACATCAGGGTCGGCCATGAAGCACACGGCCTTGCAGCCGAGCTTCGCGAGCGCGGGCTTGCTTATGCCTGCGAGCGCCATGTTCGTGTCGGTGAGCACCGTGGCCCCTGCGCGCAGTGCGTCGAGCGCACAGTGCGCGGCGTCATGGGTGAACACGAGAGAATCGGCGTACGAGAAGTCGGCAGTGGTGTGGATGACGCGCTTCACGACGGGCTCTTCGAGCGGCGGGAACGTGCGGCCGCCGAGCTCTTCGGTGATGATCTCGAAGCTGCGCCGCTCGATGTCGCCGGGCGCCATCTCCTTGGAATCCATCTAGTACTCCACTCCTTCCCTTGCACATATCCCCTGCTCGTAGGGGTGTTTCTTGCACCGCATCTCGGTTATGTAGTCGGCCTTCTCCACGATCTTGCGGGAAGGCGCGCGCCCGGTGAGCACTACTTCGACGCCGAGCGCGGACATATCGAGTGCACGGTCCACGAGCGCCTCGTCGACAAGCCCCTTCGAAAGCGCGTCGAGCGCCTCGTCGAGCACGAGCAGTCCCTCTTGCGCGCCCTCGAGCTCGACGAGCGCGGAAGCGAGGTTCCCATCGTGCAGCTCGCACGTCGCGGCAAGTTCTTCCGACGTCATCGACCAGGTAAACTTGTCCGACGCCTTCCCCGCGAACACGGGCACGCCGAAATGCTCAGCGAGCAGGCGCACCTCCCCGCTTTCGCCGTCTTTCAGGAACTGTACGACGACGACGCGGCGGCCTGCAGCGAGCATGCGAAGGGCGAGGCCCATCGCCGCCGTGGTCTTGCCTTTGCCGTCGCCATGATACACGTGGATCATACGCCCTCCTCGATAATGCGGTAGACATACTCCATGTCGAGCGCCCCGCGCACGACGTCGGCCAGGCGGTCGAACTCGCGCGCACGGTGATCGGCCGCGGACGCCGCGCCCGCAGCACCCACGACGTTCTCGGGCAGGCCGCGCATGCGCGCGAGTGAGCGCGCGAGGGCGAGCGCCACCCCCGGTTCGTCGAACAGGCCGTGGAGATAGGTTCCGAACACGTTACCGCAGGCCGCGCCTTCTGGTTTGCCGCCAATCGTGCCCGCAGGGGCGCAGGAGACGGTCGTTTCGCCGTCGTGAATCTCGTACCCGCGCGCCATCATGCCGTTCCACACCGAGAACGCGCCTTGGGCGCCCGTGATGCGCAGTGCCGACTGGGCGAGGCGCTTTTCCTCCTTGAAAACCGTACATGCAGGGATGAGCCCGAGCCCGCGCGCGGTGCCAGCGCCTTCCCTGCCGTGCGGGTCGGAAAGCTCGTCTCCCAAAAGCTGGTAGCCTCCGCATATGCCGAGCACCGGCGTGCCCGCGCCCGAAAGCGCGCGTACACAGGCTCCGATGCCGCTAGCCGCAAGCCAACGCGCGTCGTCGAGCGTAGTCTTCGAGCCGGGAAGCACCACCAGGTCGGGTCGGCCCAGATCGGTCGTCGAGGAAACGTAGCGCACGCCCACGCCGGGCACGCGCGAAAGCGGGTCGAAGTCGGTGAAGTTCGACAGATGCGGAAGACGCACGACGGCGACGTCGATGACGCCGCGCGCCTCGCGGGCAGATAGGCGCGGCGCGAGCGAGTCCTCGTCGTCCAGGTCAAGCGTAAGATACGGCACGACCCCCACGACGGGAACCCCGCACATCTTCTCGAGCGGGGCCAAACCCGGGCGCAGGATTTCCACATCGCCGCGGAACTTGTTCACCACAAGCCCCCGCAAAAGCGCGCGGTCCTCGGGCGCAAGGAGCGCGACCGTGCCGTAGAGCTGGGCAAATACCCCGCCCGGGTCGATGTCGCCCGCAAGCAGCACGGGGGAGGACACGGCGCGCGCGAGCCCCATGTTGACGATGTCATTTTCAGCAAGGTTGATTTCGGCGGGGCTGCCGGCGCCCTCGATGACGATGACGTCGTTTTCCTGCGCGAGCGAATCGAACGCCTCCAAAATCTGCGGCATGAGCGCCTTCTTTCGCGCGAAGTAGTCCCTCGCAGCGAAGGCTCCCTGCGCCTTGCCGGCCACGATGAGCTGGCTTCGGTGGCCGCCTTCAGGCTTGAGCAGGATGGGGTTCATGCGCACGTCGGGCGCGATGCCGCACGCCTCGGCCTGCATGATCTGGGCGCGCCCCATCTCGAGCCCGTCGGCCGTGACACCGCTGTTGAGTGCCATGTTCTGGCTCTTGAAGGGAGTCACGCGCAGGCCGTCCTGCGAAAGCACGCGGCACAGCCCCGCCGCGAGCAGGCTCTTCCCCGCGTTCGACATGGTGCCCTGGATCATGATGGGCTTGGCCCTACCCACGGGTATCGACCTCCTTCGCCGAGCCTCGGCCATCCGCGCCCGCCATAGCGCCGCTGAAAGAAGCGCCGCCCCGTTCGTCGGGTTCGCCTTCGCCCGATGCGTCTTCCGCCCGAAGCGCACGGCCGAACGCCATCGCAAGCCGGGCGTTCTCCTTGCGCGTGCGCACCGCGACGCGGCACCAGAAACGGGACAGTACCGAAAACGAGTCGCACGTGCGGACCAAAACCCCCTGATCATACAGGCGCTCGGGGATGTCTTTCGCCGGCGTGCGGACTAAAAGGAAGTTCGCATCCGACGGCACGACGGAAAGCCCGAGCGAGGAGAGCTCGTGGGAAAGCCACGCTCGCTCGCCCTCCAATACATCGCGCGTGCGCGAGACGTATTCGACGTCTTCCAGGGCGGCGATACCCGCGGCCTCGGCGACCGAAGAGACGGGCCACGCCTGCCCCGCCCGGCGAATCCCCTCGATGAGTTGGGCGTTTCCGCTGATCAGATATCCCAACCGCAACCCCGCCATTCCGTAGAGCTTGGTGAACGCGGAGAGCACGGCCACATGGCGCGAACACGCGGCGCGTGCGGCCACGCTCCTTTCGCGGGCGTCGGGCGCAAATCCGAGGAAGCACTCGTCCACGACGAGCAGCGCGCCCACCTGCTCGCAGCGGCAAGCCGCGGCATCGATCACACGGGGGTCGACGAGGCGCCCCGTCGGGTTGTTCGGATTGCAGAGGTACGCCACGTCTCCCGGCCCCTCGATCGCGCGGGCGAAGGAGGCGGGCACGTCGAAGTCGTCCGCTTCGGAGAGCGGGAACTCCTGCACGCATGCGCCGTAGTACGATGCCGCCTCCGCATATTCAGAGAACGTCGGCGCGCACACGACGATGCGTTTCGGGCGCACCGCCGCGGCGAGCCGCCAGATGATGTCGGACGCGCCCGCGCCGCAGACGATAGTATCTTCGGGAATGCCCTGGTCGCGCGCTAGGGCGCGAACGAGGGCGAGGCTTTCCCTATCGGGGTAGGCGTCGATTCGAGAAAGCGCCTTGCAAGCTGCGGCGACGGCGCGCGGCGAGGGGCCTGCCGGATTCACGTTCACCGAGAAGTCAATGAGGTCGGAGGCACCCCCTTCGCAAGCGATGCCGAGCGATTGCGCGCTGCCCCCATGCGTGCGGGCGCGCAGGATTCCCCCGGCAGCCCGGGGCGCGGCGTGGTCTTTCCTCATGCCATCGCCCCCACGGCGAGCACGACCGCCGCGCGCGCGGCGCCGAAGACGACGAGCGCGCATACGGACGCGGCGAGCATGAGCCTTGTCGCCCGGGCGATGTCGCCCCACTCGATTTCGCGGGACGCGTCGCCTATCGTCGGTTTCTCAACAAGCTTGCCGAAATACACCGCGGGTCCTGCCAGGCGCAGCCCGAGCGCGCCCGCGCACGCTGACTCGGTCTGCGCCGCGTTCGGGCTCGCATGGCGACGCCTGTCGCGGCGCCAGATGCGCGCCGCCCCGCGCGCGTCGAGCCCGACGATCGGGCACACGGCGATCATGAGCAGGGCCGATAAGCGCGAGGGGATCCAATTCACCGCATCGTCGAGGCGCGCCGAGGCGCAGCCGAAGTCGATGTAGCGCTCGTTTTTGTAGCCCACCATGCTGTCGAGCGTGTTCACCGCCTTGTACGCCATGCCCAAGGGCGCACCCCCGATCATAAGGTAGAAAAGCGGCGCGATGACACCGTCGCTCGCGTTCTCCGCCACCGTTTCCACGGCGGCGCGCGCGACGCCCTGCTCGTCAAGAACAGACGTGTCACGTCCCACGATGAGCCCGACGGCTTCGCGCGCCGCGACAAGGCCGCCCTTCGAGAACGCGCGGGCCACGGCCAGGCTCTGGCGGCGCAGCTCGCATGCCGCGAGAATCTGATAGCTCGCCCATGCCTCGGCCACGAAGCGCAAGCCGAAGTGAACCATGCCGCAAACATGCAGGATTCCCCAGGTCAAAAGCCCACACGTAAGCGGAAGCGCCACGGCGAGCACAAGCCCTGCGGCGCGCGTGCCCGCGGACGTTTGCGGGAATGCGCCCCGCAGGCGGCCTTCGGCCCACGTGATCGCGCGCCCCATGGCGACGACGGGATGGGGAAGCCAACGCGGGTCGCCGAAGGCAAGGTCGGCCGCGAACCCGGCGGCGACGGCAAGAATCGTAATCACCGGGCATCGCCCCCCGAAGCGGGGCGAACGTCGCGAAGGCAGCGCCCATCCCAGGTGGCGGCCCATGCGCCGCCCGGCTCGGTATGCACGTCGAAGTATCCCATTTTCGGGACAGCTAGCTCGGAGAGCAGCGCTTTCACGGTACCCGCGTGAACGACGAAGACGGCGCGCCCACTCCCCTGGGCGCGCTCCGATTTGCATGCCTCCCGAAACGCCGCGACGACGCGGCGGGTGAAATCGCTCTTGCCCTCGCCATGCGGGCAGCGCGTCTCGCACCAGGAGTCTACCCAGGCGCGGTAGCGCGCATCCTCTTTAAGCTCGGCGGCGCTTCGCCCCTCGAAGTCGCCGAAATCCATCTCGCGCAGACCGGGGCACGCCATAAGCTCCGCGTTCGGGAAGAGGATGCGCGCCGTCTGGTCGGTGCGGGCCATGCCGCTCGTGATAACACAGAACACGTCACGATAGCACGCGAGGTCGCGCAAAGCGCGCTCGCCCGCGCTCGACAGGGGCTCGTCGGTGCCCGCCCCGCTGTAGCGATGGTCTTCCGTGCCCTCCGTGGCACCATGGCGCACGAAGACGACTTCCAAAGGCGCACCCGCGCCCTGCGTCCCTCGAGGCGCATCGGCAAGGTTTCCTTTGATGACCTGGGGAATCCCGCACGTCATGCGCACGACGACGTCGGCGCGCGCAGCGAGCGCGCATCCCAGGCGCCCCGCGCGCTCGCGCCATTGGGCGTCTTCCGCACGCAAGGGGACGACTCCCGAGCCGACCAAGGGCAGAATCACTGCGTCGAAGCCGATCAGCCGCTCGAGCGCCCGGTCAGCGTCGAGCGCGCGTACGAGTTCCTCAGCACGGTATGCGACGCGGCCGGCAAAAGCCGCGGGCACGCCGCCCTCCGCAAGCTGCGCCGCGTCGACGAAATCGTCCGCCGCAAACCCGAGCTTTTCGCGCACGAAGGTCCTCTTCCCCGAATGCGAGCCACCTACCACGAGCATCATAGGAGCATGCCCCCCACCACCAGCATGGCAAGCATCGCGAGCTCGGCCCATTGCAGAAACCATCCGGCCAAATCCCCCGTCACCCCGCCGAAGCGGGACAGGGCAACATGGCGGTACCACGCGAGCACCAAAAGCCCCGCCACCGCCATAAAGGCGCCGACTGCCTGAGCGCACGCGACCATCCCTGCAGCCGAAGCCGCAGCGAAAGCGCAAAGCGGCACGACGATCGCCGCGCGCTTCTTCGCAGGCGAGAGCCCCGCGGCCATGCCGTCCGCCCGCGCGGCAGGCCAGCATTCAACGGCGAGTCCCGAAAGCGCGCGGGAGAACACGAGCGAGCACAGAAGCGCGAGGAACGCCCCCGCCGTAAGCGGCAGCGCGGTGAACAGGGAAAACTGCAGAATAAGGTACACAACAACACCGATAACCCCGAAAGCGCCCGCCCGCGGATCGTGCATGATCTCGAGCTTTCGCTCGCGCGGGGCCCAACTTGCAAGCGCATCGGAGGTGTCGCAGAGCCCGTCTAGGTGGATGCCTCCCGTCACCGCCACAGGCAGCGCCACGAGCACGGCCGCGACGATGGTCGCGGGCACGCCGAGCAGGTTCGCAACGTGTCCCCACGCCGTCATGAGGAACCCTTCCGCAAGGCCCACCAGGGGAAAAGCGGCAAGCGCATGGGTTGACCCGAAATCGGTCCAGGCCGATTTCGGGACGGGGATGCGCGAGAACGTTCCGAACGCCGCGCCGATTGCCTCTGCTATCTTCACCTTGTAGGTCCTTCACCTTTCATCCACACGGGAATCCCGCATACCACTTCGACTGCGCGGTCGGCCAGCGCCGCCACGCCCGCGTTCACGCGCGCGAGCGCGCGCCTCCATGCCTCGGTCCCCTCATCGTAGCGCATCCCATCGGCGAACACGTCGACGGTGACCACCACCGTATACTCAGCGGCCTGAGCGAGCCGTTCGATGCCTCCGAGCACCTCGCGCGCCGCAGCGTCGGGGTCAAGTGGGGACAAGCCGCCTTCCGCGAAGAGCTCGTTCGCAACCAGGTTGCCCACGTCCTCCAAAAGAAGCGTGCAGCCGCGCGGAAGCCCGGGCACTGCGGCGCCCACGTCACGCGTGCGCTCGAGGGTGGAAAACCCCTTGCCCTCGCGCAGCGCCCGATGGCGCGCGATGCGGCGGGCGCCCCCCTCCCCCCAGAGGCCCATCCTTGCCAGGGCCACGCGGGGGGCGGCCTGCCC
>ENA-OQIK01000132-OQIK01000132.1-human-gut-metagenome-genome-assembly--contig:-NODE-132-length-65502-cov-12.083057_pt1 | contig 65502 bp, 49 predicted proteins | sample MGYA00242578_ERZ504743 | MGnify/ENA primary metagenome ERZ504743 (study PRJEB26092, sample SAMD00036441) | human gut metagenome | host: Homo sapiens | study: EMG produced TPA metagenomics assembly of...
ATGTAAAGAATTTTCGAGAATCGTATGTGTTTCACTGTTTAGTTATCAAGGTTGTCTGTCTTGCGACAGCTTGTTTATTTTATCATGTTGTTTTTGATTTGTCAAGAACTTTTTTAAGTTTTTTTCAAATCTTTTTTTCAACCGATTTACTGTTTGTTGACAGCTTGTTTACTTTATCATAGTTTCAAGTGTTTGTCAACATCTTTTTTTATTTATTTTTTGTTTTCCAAAAAATAAAAACGGAGAAGGAGGGATTTGAACCCTCGCGCCGCGTTAGCGACCTATACCCTTAGCAGGGGCACCTCTTCGGCCTCTTGAGTACTTCTCCAGACTCCGAACTTATAATTTCTTATTAAATTGGAGTGCATTTCTTCTGTGTTTTCATCCGAAACGCATGGTTAATTATATCCGAAAGATATAAGTTTTGTCAACACCTTTTTTTCATTTTTTTACATTAATTTTATCTTAGCGCGATTGACCAATCATATTATCCCCTTAGACAGGTGGCTACGCACGACACGCTGTCCGTGTGGACAGCGCAGGGGAAGTCCATCTCAGAGTTCCGAAGTCCGAGGGCTTCCCTGCCCCCCACCCTCTTGGGCACGGAACAAGCGCTACATCTTCGATATATAATGCGACTGACTTTTATTATGGAATCTTATGCCAAGCTGATTACTGTCTGAGCCGATATTATTCCGGAACGTTGTGCCGAGCTGATTCTTAGATACAACATTCCTCCTGAACAATTTCTATATGACACTCTACTGCCATGCATCATTGAATACTATCTCGAACTGTTCACTTTCCGCAACCGGCCTGTGTGCACAGCCGAGGAGCTGGCATATGGGCGGGGCGCTCTGCAGGAGGTGTGACAACTACTTAGGCTCTGGAAGGTGGCGTTGTTTTTCAAAAGTTCGCTGTCTGAGCGCAGCGAGTTCGGACTTTTGGAAAACGCTTTTAGCCACCTTTCAGAGTCTTAGTAGTTTCCACCGACGAAGCCTGTCCCGCCCATATGCCAGCTCCTCGGCGTCCGTCAAACCACGAAATCCCGCAACACCCAAAGAAAAGAGGCCGCACATGCAGCCTCTTACACACATAACTATAGAAACTATAAGTAACCCAACATCAGATCATCCAGAAATTATCCGTGCAGACAATCCTCCTGTAAGTCTCAAACTTAAACCACTTATTATGAAACTCCGACTTATTATCAGCAGCCTCAAACTCCCTCAAAAACATCTGATAATCATCATTACTGCGGATCTCCAGGGCAAAACCTCTCTCATCCACAACAGGAAGCCCCATAAACACATACTCATCCAGCGGAATAATATCCTGCACCCTCTTATCACGGATCAGAACAGCCGCGCTATCCTCCAGAGAAACAATATCAAAATAGCCCGGATACTCAAAGCTGTCACCCTCAACAGGCACCACATCCCCTACATGATAAGTCTTAACCTCTTTATCCGCCTTGGAAAGCAGCGCATTCTCAAGGTTAAAATAAAACTCCTCAAAAACATAACCGCCAACCTTCACATCATCCTTCTGGAAATAAGGCTTCTCCCCCTCAGTATCAACCGATTCCACAACACCACATGCAGAAGTCATATGACTCACACGGTCGATCAGGATCAGCTCACCAAGAGTCTTATTCCTCTTAAACTCATCCAGCACAACCTTATCAGAAAGACCGATTTTGCAAAGAGCGATCTCATTCTTCTCAATCGTATCCGCATGCAGATGCTCCCCGGTATTTACATCCGTCTTAAACTCAATACTCTTAACCACACCTGCGATCTTCTTGGTACCAAGCTTCACAAGATACTCCTTGCCCACTTCAAGCCTGGAATCATCCATCCATAGAAGCGTAGCCTCAAAGCCCTTTGCAACCGGAATCTCATTATTATTGGTAAGAACACAACCACGGCTGACATCCACTTCTTTATCCAGCTGAATCGTAACAGCCTGACCGGCAACAGCCTCTTCACGATCGTCACTGCCCACCAGGATCGTCTTAACAGCCGCTGTCTCGTTGCTTGGGAGCGTTGTGATGATATCGCCTACATGAACCCGGCCACTCTCGATCTGGCCCTGGAAACCGCGAAATTCATGGTTTGGACGGGAAACACGCTGAACAGGCAGATAAAACTCGCTGACATTCTCAGCCTCGGAAACATCCACAGTCTCAAGATGATCCAGAAGAGCTTTGCCCGTATACCACGGCATATTCGGAGACTTCTTCGTTACGTTATCACCCTCTGTAGCACTGACAGGAATGATCACAACATCCTGAAGACCCAGAGTCTCAGAAAGCTCATTGATATCCTTCACGATCTCGTTAAAACGGCTCTCACTGTAACCAACAAGATCCATCTTATTAACAGCAAATACAAAATGATGGATACCCATCAGAGCGCAGATACGCGCATGACGTCTTGTCTGCACCAGAACACCCTGTTTTGCGTCCACAAGAATAATGGAAAGCTGGGCAAAAGAAGCGCCAACTGCCATGTTTCTTGTATACTCCTCATGACCAGGAGTATCTGCAACAATAAAACTTCTCTTATCCGTTGTAAAATAACGGTATGCAACATCAATGGTGATACCCTGCTCACGCTCAGCCATCAGACCATCCAGAAGAAGAGAATAATCAATGGCACCACCTCTGGAACCCACCTTGCTGTCCAGAAGAAGGGCTTTTTCCTGGTCTGCATATAAAAGCTTGGAATCATAAAGAATATGGCCGATCAGTGTAGACTTTCCATCATCTACACTTCCGCAAGTGATAAATTTCAGTAATCCGCTCATCCTAGAAGTACCCCTCTCTCTTTCTTTTTTCCATACTTGCAGCTCCGCCGTCGGAATCAATAACACGTGTGGTTCTCTCAGATTCCACAGAGCTTAAGGTCTCGTCAATGATCTCGTCCAGTGTCTCCGCATCAGACTCGATACCGCCTGTCAGAGGATAGCATCCGAGAGTACGGAAACGGACCTTTTTCATCTGCGGCTCCTCACCCGAGTTCAGACGCATTCTGTCGTCATCCACCATGATAATGTTGCCATCTCTGTATACAACCGGACGCTCTTTTGCAAAATACAGCGGAACGATCGGGATATTTTCTCTCTTAATGTACTGCCAGATATCAGTCTCAGTCCAGTTGGAAATCGGGAAAACACGGATGCTTTCGCCCTTATTGATCTCCGTATTATAAAGCTTCCACATCTCCGGACGCTGGTTCTTCGGATCCCAGGCCTGCTCTGCATTACGGAAGGAGAAGATACGCTCTTTTGCACGGCTTTTCTCCTCGTCACGACGACCGCCGCCAAAAGCAGCTGTGAAACCATATTTCTTAAGAGCCTGCTTCAGTGCTTGCGTTTTCATGATATCTGTGTATGCGGAACCGCTGTCAAAAGGATTGATACCCTGCTTCAAACCATCCTGATTAATGTACTCAAGCATTTCGATTCCCAGATCCTTCGCGGTTTTGTCACGAAACTCGATCATCTCTTTAAATTTCCATGTTGTATTTACGTGAAGAAACGGAAATGGCGGTTTCTCCGGATAAAAAGCCTTCATTGCAAGATGAAGCATTACAGAACTGTCTTTTCCTATAGAATAAAGCATTACCGGCTTCTCGCACTCTGCTGCAACTTCACGGATGATATAAATTGCCTCTGCTTCCAGCTCATCCAAATGTGATAATCCACTCATATCTGATCTCATCCTCCTGTTCCGGCCGCCAGAACCGGCAGCACTTATCTTCTGGTCTAATATTTATTCGAATTCCGTCGATCCACATCGATCACGGATGTAGAACCGTCCGTTTTTGTAATGATCCAATGAAGGATATCTCCTTCGCTTTTTACATTCATGATACTTCCGTTCCCACCGATATCCGCACCAAGGAAAAAGTCGATGGCACCGGCTTTACATTCCTTTACACAGGAAACGCAGCCCCAGCAGTTTTTCGGATATTTCATCACGGCTTTTTTGCCTTCCATGACGATCAGGGTTCCCGGACATACTTCACTGCATTTTCTGCAGCCAACACATTTTTTCTGATCAATTCGTATGCTCATATGTGTCCTCCTTTACAATGTCGCGAAAAATCATCCTGATCTCGCCGTTTTCCAGTTTCGAATTTACATATTTATAAAATTTCTCATCTGTTTCTGGATGATCCAGATTTTCGTTAAAAGAATGCCATCTGGTCTCTTTGCGGTTTTTCAGATGAGCGATCAGTGAACGGCACACAATGAGACGCTCACGAAGTTCGTATGCAAACATCAGCTCATGCATATCTGCTGCCGCTGTTTTTTCGGCAAGAGCCTGAAGCTGAAGGATTTTTTCATCTGCAAGAGCAAGCTGCTTCTCATTAAACTGATAATTAGAAGCAATTCCTCCCGCATATTCATCCATGACTTTCTGCATAGCTTCTTCCAGCTCTTCCACGGAAAATGCCGGTGCGTCTTCATTTCGGAACTTTTCGTACTGAGAAAGAATTTCCCCTTCCTGAACCTTGATCTCTGTCTCAGTCTGAACATCTGCTTCCTTCAGAGTTCCGGCCTTAAACTGTTTCACCATATCCAATGCTGCAAGCTTTCCTTCTGCAAGAGCTCCTGTTACATATTTCTGCGGACATCCGCCTGCAACATCACCGGCTGCATATAGCCCCTTTACCGTGGTTTCACGGCCTGTATTTACCCAGTAGCCGCTGGCTGTATGACCGCCTACGATATACGGCTCTGTTCCCTGGATCTCCACATCCTGCTCGCTGGGGCTCTTTCCGCTTTCGATCCATTTCAGAGTCTGGCTCGGTGCCATGTTGAGATAAGCCTTCAGAAGATCTTCATCCTGTTCCTTCGTGATCCCTGTAGTCTTCAGGTAACACGGGCCGTGGCCAAGCTGATTTTCCCGAACTGTTCCGTAAACTCTCTCGCTTGTGGTCAGTCCGTATTTTGTCTCATAGATCTCGCCAGCTGCATTGATCTGTTTTGCGCCGACACCCTGTGCGATGGTTCCCGTAGGAGCAATGGTATCCTTGCAGCGAAGTGCTATAAAACGCATCTCAAAGGACGTCATCTCCGCACCTGCCAGGATTCCCATTGCATATCCGGCACCTGTGTTAAACGGCGGATACCACATCTTATGTCTGGAAAATCCCGGATTGTTCGGCTTATAAAGTCCGGCCGCTCCGCCTGTTGCAGCAAGAACTGCCTTTGCCCGGATAATGTATGCGGTTTCTTCCATAATAGAGAAACCAACCGCTCCGTAAACCTGTCCGTCTTTTACAAGAAGGTCTGTGATATTTACATAATTCAGAACGTCTACGTTCTCAGCTTTATGAACTGCATCAGCAAGAAGTGGTTTAAAATTTTCACCGTTGATCTTGATGTTACGGTTTCCTCTGGCTACATAATCACCATTTTCATCCTTCAGGATCACAAGCCCAAGCTTTTCCATCTTTGCAGTAACTTCGTTGAAATTCTCCGCTGCTGTAAGAAGAAGGTCCTGCCTTACGATCCCGGCGGCATCCTTTGTTGCATAATCTACATAATCCTGCGGCTTGCGGCCTTTTACAATGTAGGCATTGATTGCATTAACACCTGCTGCCAGACAGCCGCTTCGTCTGATATTTGCTTTTTCTGCGATCAGTACCCTGCCGGCTTTCTGTTCTGAGAGAACCAGCGCCGCATAGCAGCCTGCGGTACCTCCACCTATGATCAGCACATCTGTTGTAATTTCCTTTGTGTTTAATCTGTTTTTCATACTCATCACTCTGTTATCTGAAGCTCATGTACAGTTACATTTTTCTCTTTATCTACACCAAAGGCCTTCAACACCGGATTTTCTGCATCCATAAGGGAGAGGATCAGATATTCGATGTTCGGGTCAAATGCAAGTCGTTTATCTTCTTCGGAAGGCCTTGACGGAGACTCCGGATGAGAATGAAAGTTTCCGATCATCTGATATCCGTTCTGACGGATATCCTTGATCGCGCTCAGCTGTTCCTTCGGGTCCATGGAAAAGTGTTCGTTGCTTTCATCGATATTTGTCAGCAGATACACCTTCTCTATGGTTTTTACATCGTCCTCAATGGTCCCGCCCAGAAGGCCGCAGGACTCATTGGGAAGTCCTTTTCTGCAGTGGTCTAATATTTTCTCGTAATCTTCTTTTTTTAATTTCAGCATTTCTTCGCAGCCTCCAATGGGTTTCTATACTTATTTACAGTATCTGCACCAGCAGACACCTTTTCGTTTCTGTGATCAGTGTTTATTAATGCTTCAGTTCACACACAGCCTGCTCATAATCGATCAGTTCTGTGATCGTCGGATCATCGCCGCATACCGGGCAATGATGATTCTTCGGAAGCTTCACGGTACGGAATGTCATCTTCAGCGCATCGTAGGTAAGAAGTCTTCCTGTAAGAAGATCACCCTGTCCGATGATGTACTTGATGGCTTCCATTGCCTGAAGGCTTCCGATCACGCCGCCCATGGCTCCGATCACGCCAGCCTGCTTACAGGTCGGTACGGCGTCCTTTGGTGGCGGGCTCTGGAATGCACATCTGTAGCATGGTCCCTGTCCCGGGACGTAGGTCATCAGCTGTCCCTGGAAACGGATGATACCTGCATGTGAAAAAGGTTTCTCAGCCATTACACAGGCATCGTTGATCAGGAATTTTGCAGGGAAGTTGTCTGTTCCATCCAGAATGAAATCGTAATCTTTGATCAGATCCATGATATTGCTGGAATCCACAAACGTGTGATATGTATTTACGGTAACGTCCGGGTTGATGGCTCTCATGGTCTCAGCCGCAGACTCTACCTTCAGTTTGCCAACATCTGCAGTTGTGTGGATGACCTGTCTCTGAAGATTGGAAAGATCTACCTCATCTGCATCTACGATTCCGATGGTTCCCACACCTGCTGCTGCAAGGTAAAGGGCTGCCGGTGCTCCAAGTCCGCCGGCTCCGATGATAAGAACCTTGGCATTCAGAAGCTTTTTCTGGCCTTTTACTCCAACCTCTTTCAGGATGATGTGGCGGGAGTAACGCTCAAGCTGCTCATTTGTAAAAGCCATTATCTTGTGCCTCCTCCCATGTAGTACAGGAATTCAACAACGTCGCCGTCTTTTACAACTGTGTTCGGAACGTCTTCTTTGCTGATGAATTCATCGTTAATGGTTACGGTTACATACTCAGGACTTTCGATATCCTCTTTCTCAATAAGCTCTGTAAGCTTCAGTCCGTCTTCGTACTCTTTTTTATTTCCTGCAACTGTGATTGTCATTTCTCTGTTCTCCTATTCTTCAACTTTTCTTACGATCAGTGTATAAGTTCCGTCTTCATTATCTTCAAGTTTCAGGATCTGATGTCCTTCTTCTTTTACGCTTCTCGGTACATTCTGTACCGGCTCGCCATCGTTCATTTTGATCGCCAGGATCTGTCCGTCGTCCAGTTCCTCAAGTGCTACCTTTGCTTTTACAAAAGTTACCGGGCAAACTACATCGGTAATATCTACTGTATCATCAATCTTAATATCAGCCATTGTATGCTCCTTTCAAAACTTCCTGAAGTTTTTCAGCGCCTACCCGGTCGATGGTAAATTTAAAACGCTCTCCCGGATTTGCATGATCATCAAAAAACTGGATCGCTGCATCGGTCACTCTGAAAAGCTGCTCCTCAGAGGTGATCAGCGGAAGGAATTCCTGTCCCTTGCTGATGTGATTTCCAAACGTTCCGCCAAAGGAAACGATATATGCTTCGTTTACATCCCATGCATCCACCGGACAGGATTTCGCACATCTGCCGCAGTAGTTGCATTTCTCTGTGTCGATCACCAGCTTGTCCTCCTCAAAGGAGATGGCGTTTTCTCTGCAGGCCTTTTCGCAGACACCACAGTGGATACATGCGTCCTCTTTCCAGCTGACCTGAGCTGCTCCCTTGATTCCTACATCATTCTCCTCTGCCTTCAGACAGTTGTTCTGACATCCGGTAACACCGAATTTAAATTTATGAGGAAGCTCTCTTCCGAAATATCTTTCATTTAATTTCACTGCAATGTCATAGCTGTTGATATTTCCGCTTGGACAGACAGCGTTGCCCTGGCAGGCTGTAACTGTACGGACTCTCGGTCCGCAGACACCAGGCTTGCATCCGCCTTTTGCAAGATCATCCTTTACATCATCAATATCATCTAATTTAATGAACGGGATCTCAACTCCCTGTCTGGAAGTAAGATGTACATATCCGTCACCGTATTTCTCAGCTACCTCTGCGATCTTCTTAAGGTTTTCTGCGGTAAGTGTACCGCCTACACAGGCAAGACGAAGAGAAAAATTATTTTTCTGCTTCTGTCTCATGAAACCACCTTTTTTTAATGTAGCGTAATCTACTTTTGCCATAACGAACTCTCCATTTCTCTGCTGGTGCAGCTCTTAGATTTTATCGGTTATTTTCTATCGCTTGTTTGAAATCTTCTTTTAAATCTTCAATATCTTCAATTCCCACACTGATACGGATCAGATCCTCGAATACTCCGGACTGCAGCTTCTCTTCGTCGGAGATGTGTGCCGCGATGGTGGATTCCGGATGGATCACCAGGGTCTTCGTATCTCCGATATTGGAGATGATCAGCGGGATCTTCAATGAATTAATAATGGAAAAAGCCTTCTCCTTGCTTCCGGTTCTTACGGTTACGATAGCTCCGTAGCCATTCCTGAACTGCTTTTCCGCAATTTCGTGATAAGGGCTTTCTTCCAGTCCCGGATAATTTACTTCAATGTCACCACCCAGGCCCTGTAAAAATCTCGCAAGCTCCAGTGCATTGTCACACTGTCTCTGCATTCGAAGTCCCAGGGTTTCCAGTCCCAGGTTATTAAGGAAAGCATTCTGCGGAGCAAGACACGCGCCAGTGTTCCGGAAAAGTCCGTTTCTAAGCTTGGCGATGTATGCAAATGGTCCGAATTTCCGGTATGGAGCAAGTCCCGGATATCGGTAAGGGTCCCATTTCAGACCCTTACCACAGACAAGAATACCGCTGATGGCATCGCTGCTTCCATTGATATATTTGGAAGAGGAATGAACCACAATGTCAGCTCCAAGCTTCAGTGGCTGGATCAGATACGGGGTTGCCACCGTGTTGTCTACGATCAGCGGTACGTCATGCTTATGTGCCACTTCCGCAACTGCCTGGATATCGGTAACATCTAGCTTGGGGTTGCCAATGGTCTCCGCAAAAACAAGTCGCGTCTTCTCTGTGATCTCTGCCTCAAAAGCTTCCGGCTTATTCTCTTTCACATATTTTACAGAAATCCCGAAAGGCTTCAGATCATCGAACAATTCCACAGTTCCGCCATACAGTCCGCAGGCTGCCACAATCTCGTCTCCCGCCTGAAGAATGTTCAGAAACGCATTGGTCAGCGCTGCCATTCCGGAAGCACAGGCCACACTGCCGATCCCATCCTCCAGCATGGTCACTCTCTTCTCAAAGGACTCTACCGTAGGATTGTTGATCCTTGTATAGGAGAAGCCCATTTTTTTATTGTCAAAAATTTTCTCCAGGTCTTCCGCGCTGTCATGTCGGAATGCGCTGCTCTGATAGATTGGAACCTGTGTTGCACCCTGTGGATATTTCTCGTTGGTGCCGTGGAGCAGCCCTGTATTAAAGCCGTATTCGTTCATAGCCTCTTCCCTTTCTTTTGTTGACACTTATATTAACCTACTATTCATAGTATGTCAATAGGAAAACGGGATTAAATGTATTTTTTTGTGTACACAACTATACGACAGCATGATACAATTATAGCAGTTACGATAATCACAGCACCAAAAGAAAGATGCTCGCAGACATACAACAAACCCACATTAAGAACAGGAGGTGATCCTTATCAATATAAACCCAAAGCTCCGAAATATTTTTCACTCTTTATTCAGTCCCATCCTTGATTTCCGCGTTCGGCTGTTCAACATCCTCGCCTTGGGAGGTACTGTGATCAGCCTGATCATGGCCTTTCTCAGCCTCGGGACCGGTTCCTGGGGAAATGTACTGATCAATTTTGCGCTGGTTGCAATCTCCGGAGGGCTTTTTCTTTATTCCTATTACAGTGGAAAATATCAGCGCTGCTACCTGATCACCATTGTCGTGATTTTTCTGATCGTTTTTCCGGTGATGTTTTTTACCAGCGGCGGTTATCGTGGCGGCATGCCGGCATTCTTTGTGTTTGCTATTATTTTTACCGTGCTGATGCTGGAAAAAAGACGCGCTCTGATCGTTTCCCTGCTGGAGATTCTCCTTTATATGGGACTGTGTCTGGTTGCATACCATTTCCCGAACACTGTAACTCCTTTTGCCACGGAAGCAGACCGGCTGGCAGATATCCTTCTGGCGTTTGTCTCTGTAAGTATTGTCTGCGGCAGTGTTCTCTATTTTCATCTGAAGGAATATAACCAGCAGCAGCTCCTTCTGGAGGAACAGAATCTGCGACTGCGCTCCCTTGATAATGCCAAGTCCACCTTCCTGACCACCGTTGCCCATGAGATTAAAAATCCTCTGAGTTCCATTTCCCTCCACGCGCGGGACACCTCCGAGCTCCTTGAGGAAGAGCCTCTGGATTTCTCTCTTATGCAGGAAAATCTCCGCACCATTGAACAGTCGGTAATGCGGATTGACCGGATCGTGCTGGATCTGATGGATACGGTTTCCATTGAGCAGGGACGGCTTGCCCTTTCCCTTGTCCCATCAGATCTGTCCGGTCTTTTGTATTCTGCAAAAAAAGACTACTGCAGTCATCCAAGCTCAAAGAACAATCAGCTGGTCCTTACGACACAATCCGGACTCCCGGAAATCTCTGCTGATCCGGAACGGCTGATCCAGGTTGTCACCAATCTGATCTCCAATGCAGACCGTCACACCCAAAACGGAACCATCACCATTTCTCTTACCGGCGAACCGGGCTGGCAGACCATCTGCGTCTCCGACACCGGAACCGGCATGTCAGAAGAAATGCGAAAAAACGCACTCAAGGGTTATGTTTCCGCTGATAAGGATTACTGGCGGCACGGCATAGGCCTCTATGTCTGTCATCAGATCATCACTGCCCATGGCGGCAAAATATGGCTGAAAAGTAAAGAAGGCGAGGGAACTCAGGTGTTCTTCTCACTTCCGGAGGAGGAATCATAAATGAATGAAAAGAAATCACTTATCCTTATGGTCGAGGATGAAGAACAGGTGCTGAATACCAACTGCCGGATGCTGCGGCGCCGTGGCTACGATGTCCGCACTGCACAGACAGCCGCCGAAGCCTATCATCAGCTTGAAGAACAGCTGCCGGATCTTCTTATCCTGGACATTATGCTTCCGGACGGAAACGGTCTGGATATCTGCCGCCGTTTCCGCGAAAAGACCATGAATCCGGTTCTTTTTCTCACCGGAAAAAGTGATATCCGGGATCGGGTAGAAGGACTTCAGCAGGGAGGCGACTATTATCTCACCAAACCTTATAATTTCGATGAATTTCTGGCCGTGATCCAGATGCTTCTGGAACGCCAGAAACGAATGGAAGAAAAAATAAAAGAAAAATTTCAGTCCTCCCGTCAGATCACCATCGGCAGCCTGCGGCTGGATCTTTCGGATGGCCATGCATATCTCAATAATGCCGACACAGGCCTTACCCGGACCGAATTCTCTCTGCTGCGTCTCCTTGCAGAAAACCAGGAGAAGATTTTTTCTGCAAAGGAGCTCTACGAAGCGGTATGGGGCAGCTGTGCAGGAACAGATACCAGCACGGTACGGCGGCATATCTTTAACCTCCGGACCAAGATCGGTGCCGAAGATACCGATGAGTATGACATTGTCTCGGTTTATGGGAAGGGATATCTTTTTACCTGCCGGTAAGCCGGCCTTTTCACGATCGGATAGCATATTTCCAGACCTGTAAGCAGCTTCCCGTAAATGTCTCTTTTTCTTCACATTTTCGGATATCGAGATCTGTCTGTTACAATGTACTTAACAGACAGATCTTTTTTATTTGTAAAAATTTATGATCAAAGAATAGTAAGCAGCTAACTGCTGCGCAATTTATCAGGAGGTGCCTATGCATAAAAAAATCTTAGTTCTTTTAACAGGCGCGATCGCTCTTTCCATATCTGCAGTCCCGGTCCTCGCTTCTGACCCTCCAACCGATGACGGTCAGTACATCTGGCAGGATGAAAACGGAGATTACTGGTACCGCAATGGTTCCGAGGATGAATATATCGGGGAAGGTAATTATGCCCCTGACCCGGATTCCGGTGAACTGATGGAAGGCAACGATGCCGGCTGGACCGAACAGGACGGTTATTTTGAGCCTCATTATTATTATGAGGACGGCAATGTGTGGCTGGAAGATGCCACCGGAACCACATATATTGGCTCCAGAGATAAATATTATATTGATGACTACGGCAATCTTCAGGAATATTCCGATTCTGAAACTGATTCCTCCTCCGGAGATTCTTCAGAAGAATCCTCCGATACCAGTGGAAACTCCTCCTCGCAGGATTCCGATTCTTCATACCCAAATTCCTCTTCCGATACAAACACGGAAGATTCCTCTGAATCGGAAAAGCGCGGCGAGCTTCATATGCGGGTTGGATTCCCTGCCGATGATACGATCAGAGAATCCATGCCCGAAAAAGAAGGTTATTTCGAGCAGCGTTCCGTAAATGGCGGAAAAAGCACTGCCTTTGTTTTAAAAGTACCGAATTCCTCTCTGGAGGATTCTTCCCTGAAGGGTTTTCTGGCAGAATACTATCCGGTAAAGGGTGAGATCATCACCAAAAAGGATCTTACCTTTGAATCTTATCCTGCCACGAAATATCAATACTTAACCGAAGTCAACGAAGAAGAAAAAAATGTAGATGCTCTTGTATGCCAGACTGACGATTATACATTTGGACTTTTTGTCCTGACTCCGTCAGACACCTATGACAAGGCCGCCGAAAAGGAAGCCACAGAGCTGATCAAATCCATAGATTTCGTTTACGCAGAACGTGTGGATATGGCCATGACGGATTACTTCCAGGTCCTCACTCCGGAGCGCTGGAAATATCTCTGCCGTTATGAAACAACCGAAACCGAAAATGGTGGATATAAACTGACTTATTACAATGAGGATGTTCCTGTACTGACTCTGGAAGCCAGATATTACGATGGCGAAGACCAGCCTCTGGACAGTGTATGGCAGGGCTATCTCGGCCGTATCGAAACCGTCGACGGCAAAAAATACGATCTTCTGTCCACCATCAGCCAGTACTCCAAGGACGCCTCTGATGAATGGAAGGAAATGTATGACACTTATCTGGATGTCATAAACGGGATCCGTATAATGGACGGCTGTTCCCTGACCGAAGGAAGCCATGCCTGATCCCTTGTGATTCACAATATTTACATAAAAGAAGCTGCAGACTCTGTTTTTTCACTGTTCTGCAGCTTCTTTGCGTTATTGTGTCCGACTATATCTTCTGCTGTCTATCCTTCGTAAATCTGATCAAAAATCCCTCCATCTGAGAAATGTGTTTCCTGTGCCTTTTTCCATCCGCCGAAATCATCAATGGTGACAAGATTGATGTCCAGGTCAAACACATCGGAGTATTCCTTCAGAATATCCTGGTTTGACGGACGGTAATAATTATCACCGGCGATCCGCTGTGCTTCATCGGAATAGAGATAATTCAGATATTCCTCTGCCACATCTCTGGTGCCTCTTTTGTCTACGACTTTATCGACTACTGCTACAGATGGCTGTGCAAGGATGCTGATGCTTGGTGTTACGATCTCGTAGTCGTCCGGATAATCCTTTACGGAAAGATAGGCTTCATTTTCCCAGGCGATCAGTACATCACCCTGTCCGTTTTCCACGAAAGAGGTCGTTGCGCCTCTGGCTCCGGTGTCCAGGACAAGTACGTTTTTGTAAAGATCTCCGATAAATTCTTTAATTTTGTCCTCGTCTCCGTTATATTTATCTTTTGCATAGGCCCAGGCTGCCAGATAGTTCCATCTTGCTCCGCCGGAGGTTTTCGGGTTTGGTGTGATCACACCTACGTCTTTCTTTACCAGATCGTCCCAGTCTTTGATATTCTTCGGATTTCCTTTTCTCACAAGAAATACAATCGTCGAAGTATAGGGAGCGCTGTCCTCCGGAAATTCGTCCACCCATCCGTCATCGATGAGTCCTGCATCCTGGATCGCATCTACATCATACTCCAGTGCCAGTGTTACCACATCTGCTTCCAGTCCGTTGGCAACCTCAAGTGCCTGCTTGCCGGAACCACCATGGGACTGTGTGATCTCCACATCCTGGCCTGTTTTTTCCTTCCAGTGTTCCTGGAAGCTCTTGTTGTACTGCTCATAAAGCTCTCTGGTCGGATCATAAGATACATTGGTGATGCTGACACTGTCCGCCGCATAGGTGGTTACGCCTGTAAGGCTTCCAATTGTTACTATTGCTGCAAGAGCTGCTACTGCTGATTTCCATCTTCTTTTCATAATACTTACCTCCTGTGTTTTGCCTCGTGTTTTGTTGTTGGGGCTATTATAAACATGAGTAAGTACATATGAAAACTATTAGATTGGAAACCGTTTTCAGACTATACAAAATTTCCGGGATCTCTGCCCTAAAAAGCAGCAGAAAATCCCCGGAAAACGTTAAATCAATACAGGATTCCGTGGAAAAATTTCCGTTTTGGAATATTTCGAGAAAACGTGATCAGCCTTGTATTACGCGGGATCCTGGGCGATTTTTCATCACACTTATCCACAACCGCCCCGGAAAAATGCTCTCCGGAGTGGTTGGTTTTCCACATATTCCACAGAAGTTATCCCATGATCTATGTTTTTACAGATAGATATAATCGTTCATTACAGGCTGCAGGCCGTTCTTTTTCAAATCATTGAAGACCTCATCTACAGATCTTCCGTCAGAGATCTCAAACTGGTCATCACCCTTATCTTCGATATCTTCCACATGGCTTCCGATTCCTGTGCTGACACCTGCGGAGATCTTGGTCGCCGCAATATTTACCAGATTATCCCTCACGCGGGCACACTCTCTGGTGGATACAGTAATACTTGCAAACGGCATAAACAGACGATATGCACAAACTACCTGGAGAAGCTGCGGTTCGTGTACATCCTTCGGGTTGATCCTGTCGTTGTTGATGATCGGACGAAGTCTCGGGCAGGAAAAAGCGATCTCTGCGTGTGGATATTTTCTCTGCAGAAGATATGCGTGATATCCCGTTGCAAAAGCATCCTTGCGGAAATCATCCAGTCCCAGAAGTGCCGCAAAACCAACACCTCGCATGCCACCTTTTAACGCACGCTCCTGTGTATTTAACCTGTATGGGAAAATCCTCTTGTGGCCTGCCAGATGCAGAGTTTCGTATTTATCAGAATTATAAGTCTCCTGGAAAACCGTCACATAATCCGCACCGCATTTGTGAAGATATGCGTACTCATCAGAATTCATCGGATACACCTCAAGACCGACTACCTTGAAATATTTCCGGGCGATCTCACAAGCCTTTCCAATATATTCCACATTAGATTTCGTTTTGCTCTCTCCGGTAAGGATCAAGATCTCCTGGAGTCCGGTTTCTGCAATGGCTGCCATCTCTTTCTCGATCTCATCTGCATTCAGCTGTGCGCGGCGGATCTTGTTGTGGCAGTTAAATCCACAGTAAATACAGTAGTTCTCACAGTAGTTTGCAATGTAGATCGGTGTAAACATGCAGATACTGTTTCCAAAATGTTTCCTTGTTTCGATCCGTGCAGCCTGTGCGATTTCTTCCAGAAGAGGCAGCGCTGCCGGTGAAAGCAGTGCTTTAAAATCCTCCGGTGTACGGTTGTCATGAACAAGCGCTCTCCGTACATCCGCTTCTGTGTACTTATCATAATCATATGCGTTCATTGCGGAAATAACCTGATCCATTACATCAGATTCTTCCAGCTGTTCCATATCCGGAAGGTACTTCATGTGATCGATACGGTTCTTTTTCATATCTTCCAGAATTTCTTCATTTACGATGCTTTCATTAAAATGGCCGTCCTGCTGACTGGCCTGTACTGTCTCTGCCATTACTCTTATGTCGCTCCTCTCATATATTGCAGCAATACTCTGGTCCTCACTGCTGCATATCTGTAAACTCAATTTCGATTGAAACCAGACAATACCTGTGTTTCACTACACAGGCAGTGCCTGTCCCCCGCTTAGTGTTCTGCGTTCAATCATTCATTTATCAATTTTACTCATGAAGAAATCCGGTCAGCGGTGAGGATGCACTTGCACCTCTCTCCAGAGTTCTTCCCATACCGGAAAGATATGCACTTCTTCCTGCCTCAATAGCTTTCTTAAAGGCTTCCGCCATAACACGGACGTCTCCTGCAGTTGCAATGGCTGTATTTGCCATAACTGCTGCAGCCCCCATTTCCATAGCCTCACATGCCTGTGACGGGCGGCCGATTCCTGCGTCCACGATGATCGGAAGGTCGATCTCGTCGATAAGGATCTGGATGAATTCTTTTGTACAGATTCCTTTGTTGGAACCGATTGGAGAGCCAAGTGGCATTACACAGGCAGCTCCTGCATTCACCAGATCTCTGGCTGCATTCAGATCCGGATACATGTATGGCATAACTACAAAGCCCTCTTTTGCAAGGATCTCTGTTGCCTTGATGGTCTCATAGTTATCCGGAAGAAGATATTTGGAATCATGGATAACTTCGATCTTTACAAAATCTCCACAGCCAAGCTCGCGGGAAAGTCTTGCAATACGGACTGCTTCCTCTGCATTTCTGGCTCCTGATGTATTCGGAAGAAGAGTAACATCCTTCGGCACATAGTCAAGAATATTGGCAAGCCCACCCTCATTTGCACGGCGCAGGGCAAGTGTTACGATCTGAGTTCCTGCTTTTTCAATACATGCTTTTACAAGCTCCAGGGAAAATTTTCCGGAACCAAGGATAAAACGGGAAGTAAACTCATGGCCTCCCAAGATCAGTTTGTCTTCATTTGTGTTTGCTGTTGTCATTTTTTATGTCCACCTTTCTTTATGGCTGTTTGCAGAAAATATTTCCACCGATTTATAACCAGCGCCTTCTTCTGCCAGATCATTCTTCATCTGCATTTTTTCAGTAACTTATCTGTCAGTTACTGCCGTGGTATATATACCTAATTTTATCTCTATAGCGACATCAGCAGCTTCCGCCGCCCATAAACTGCAGAATCTCCACAACATCGCCATCTTTCAGTACTGTTGTATCATAAGTGTCTCTCTTAATGATCTCTTCATTCAGCTCTACTACAACCTGCACCGGAACATAGTTACATGCTTCCAGATATTCTGTTACTGTCACCGGCTTTTCCAATGTTCTGCTTTCACCATTTACTGTGATCATAATCTCTCCTTTCCGGAAACTTCAAAAGCTATTCGTCAATAAAAAAGAGTTCACAAAGAAATACACCCGCGGTGGTGCACCCCTTCATGAACTCAGTTCACTCTCAAATTTCCCAATATTCAATTGTCGATACCGGGGTTAAAAGCATTCGCTCTTAATCCCTTCCCTGTAAATCCTGATCTTACGTATTCAATCGGATAAAAACATCCGCATCCAATAAAAAAGGAGATACACCAAAGTATCTCCCGTAAATTCATCTTATACGTTCCTACGTTGGCATTATCCAAATCAGGTATAAGGGTCGAAGTTGAAGACTTCCTCTCAGCCTGCCATCACAAGCTCCCCTGTTATTTACATGAATTAGTATAATTCCGATTCTGCTTCATGTCAAGAACAATAAATTTTCTCACAACGGTCCCATTTTGTTCTAAACTATAGTACACTATTAATGCTGCCAACCCTCCAGCAGAAAGGAGGTGAAGTCCAGTGTGCGAATTAATCATCACATTTTTTGTTTCTGTTACGGCGGATATAGTTAGCTACTATATTCGCAAATGGCTGGACAGAAATGACAGGCAGTAACAGTCTGAAAGGCTTAAGCCCCCTTACATAACGGCATAGAAAACCCCGGAAGTGTGCGAGACTTCCGGGGTTTTCGTCTTTGCCAATGTTTGAATTTCATCACATTTCTTAGCTACTATCATCTTATGCTTTCTATACCAATTTGTCAACCGGAATTTATTAACGGCATAAAATACTATATTCCAAAACGACACAAAAAAATCGCCGAACCCCAGTAAAATCAAAAGGTACAGCGATTTTTTTGTTTAGCAACTGTCAAAGACAGGAGTATAAAACGGTTTCTGACCAATGTCAAGCCAGAAAGATTTAAGCCCTCTTACATTGTCTGATTTGCCAGACAGAATTCTTATAATTCCGGAACCACTGTAGTCCATAGATGATTTCCTATTTTCTGGAAATCCCCCTCCAGTGACATCACAGTTACTACTACATCTTTATCCGGAAACGCCAGACAGAACTGACCATAATTTCCATCGGATCGATAGGAACCGGCTTCCGGATTCATGACAAACTGATATCCATATCCAAAACCGGAATAAAGATTTCCCGGACTTCCTGCCACTGAATTATCCACCAGATTGGACGTTGCCATCTTCATGTACGACTCTGGCACCAGCTGTTTTCCATTATAATTTCCCTTGTGAAGAATCATCTGTCCATACCGGGTAAACTCATCAATATTCACATAAAGTCCATTAGCCGCATGCACATGCCCTTTCGGACACAAAGTCCAGTCTGGATTTCCAATTCCCAGCGGCTCAAAAAAGCGATTTCTCAAATATTCCAGAAGATTAACTCCCGCACGTTTTTCAATCGCGCAGCTGATCATATAAGTATTAAAATTGCTGTACAGCCATTCTGTTCCCGGTTTTTTTATCACTTTCGCATTCTCGAAGAAATATCGGATCCAGTCCGGAGTTGTGTAACGCTCCGGCCAGTCACAGAAAAACAGAGAACTTTCCAAACCTGTAGTCATTGTCAGCATATTTTCCAGCGTTACATCCCCCAGATATCCTTCCGGATTCTCCGGTGCATACTCTGGAAAAATATCCACAATCTTCTCATCAAGTCGAATCAGCCCTTCATCAAGTGCGATTCCTACCGCACAGGACACAACACCCTTGCAGGCAGACCAGGTATTAAGGCGTGTCTTGACCGGCATTCTTTTATATTCTGCCGTTAACTGTCCTTCACGCCATATCTGCGCATACATAACATTGAGATTTTCTTTTAAAGTTTTGATAGCAAATTCATTGATCAGGTTCTGGTCTTTATTCATAAACATTAATCCTCCCACACACTTGTTTCCATCTTTACATCAGGACTTACACTTCTAAACCATCCGTAAGCCATGCATACTACAATGGCTATCAGACTGATGATTACTACCGGAAGTTTCAGGCTTCTGCAAGAATTGATAAAAATGCAGATATATGCAAACAGGCTCAAACAGCAGAGGAAATAATATTTTCCGTTAGAAATATGCATTGGTGATTTTTCCCATGCTTCTGCATGTTTTTTCGGAAGCTGGAAATACGCATAAATCTGCAGAAATGCCAATGCTGATGCCAGAAGCATAATATTATTTACAACATCACTGATAGAAAAGTCCAGTAACACAGGTAATATTCCCATAAGATAAGTAAATGTCATCAGTTTCCAGTAAGCCCCTCTTCTGTTCTGAGCTGCCCATGATTTCGGAAGCCATCCATCTTTACAGGACTGTGCAACCGGAATACAGTTATTGGAAATTGTTGAATTAATGGATGAAGACAGTGCAAGTACCGGACCACCAATCATAAATACTGTGAAAAGTGCCGGATTTAAAATATTTTTTGCAACCAGGGTAAGCGGCTGTCCGGCTACCTGATCCAGAGGAAGCACACCACTTGCTACAATTGCAACACCGCCATATACAACCATCAGTGTCGGAATACAGTACAGAAGTGCCTTTGGAATATCTTTATGTGCTTCTTTTGCCTGTTTACCATAATTCATAATGCAGGAATATCCGTTTGTTGAATATACATACAGCATGATTGCGGAAAAGAATCCGGATGGACCATTGGAGAAAAAGTCTGGTGCTGTAAACTCAAACACCGGATTTTTCAGCTGGAGGCATCCCAGAACAATAAACAGACCAAGTGCAACAAACAGCAGGATAACCAGAATTTTCTGTACCTTCGCCATTACATCCACACCACACAGATTGATGGCAAAGAACACACTCAGGGCTGCAATTCCAAACCATTTCGCATTGATCTGCGGCCACAGGGAATTTGCATACATACCAATTGCCACACCATAAGTCGCCAGATTGATCGTCTGTGGCAAAAATCCTACTGCATACATACCGGCAACTCGTTTGCCGGCCATATCTCCTACCAGAGAATAAAATCCTCCTCCAAGTTTCAGTGTAGATGTGATCCATGGAATTGGTGCAATCATCATAAATCCCCAGATACATGCAGCTACATATGCCAACCATGCTGACTGACCAGTCAAAAGAATTGCCGGTCCGATCAGTGTCAGAACACCCGATCCAATCGCCTGTCCTACACCGATTGTATAAAGATCACTTCGTTTCAGGTAACCTGTTTTTTCTTTTATTTCCTTTACTGTTGACGACATAAAAGCCCCCCTTTTTTATTGACTTTAATATTAATAGTGCAATTAATTCTTTTTCTGACGTCATATGAATTATTTAATGCTATATTAACATCTAGGTTTCAAGATTTCTATTGACAATATTATTAAAAATACACACTTTAATTTGTGCATTATTTACATCTTTTTTTATGTTAAGAAGAATTTTTTACTCCATTATATTGTAATCAAACTTTACACCTGTTATAATTTATTATACTAATCGTACAGTACAGGAGGTTTTCATGAAAATAGAACAGTTGATCCGTGAAAAAGTATCTTTCCTTTCTGCCGGTCAGAAGAAAGTTGCCGAATATATATTACAACACCTTGATTCATTCAGTTATTCCACCCTTGCGAAACTCAGCAAGGAAATTTCCGTAAGCGAAACCACTATCATACGCCTTGCCTATTCCCTGGGATTTGAAAGTTTTTCTGAAATGCAGCGTACTGTACAGAATGATATTCTTTCCGTTCCTACGGTTATAAAAGACGATTCACTGCTGGATAGCGGAAATTTTTATCAAAACATCATTGCCAATGAACTCCATTCCATGGAAAGCTGGGCATCTCATCTGAATCAGGAAGATATGGATCAGATTGTTACCCATCTGAGCAATGCCAAAAAACGCCTCATTGTTGGTGCACGCTCTTCCTACAGTGCCGCTCTCTGGATGGGAACTCTGTTGAATCAGCTTCTTGGAAATACCAAGGTGGTTCACGAATTTTACGATTCCAATTTCGAATATCTCACAGAAGCATCCGAGGATACAGTTGTTCTTCTGATCTCTTTTGCCCGCTATACCAAATGGTCTCTGAAATATGCACAGATTGCCAAAAATCATGGTGCAAAGATACTCGCCATCACAGACAGCATTTCATCACCGGCATGGGCGCTGGCAGACCACGCTATCATTATAGAGATCAATCTCAATGAAATGGGATTTAACTCCTTCTCATGCCTCTATTGTCTGTTTGACAGTATTGTTGCAAAAATCCGCAAAACCAGGTGCAAATCCATCAGTACACGACTTCATGACCTAGAAGAACTTTATTCAGACTTTGATCTTTTTTACGAATAATAATTTCAGGGGGGGATTATCATGCAGGAAATTTTAGATATTTTTCTTGAGAAATCAAAGCAACATCATTCCAATATCATCTACGCACAGATATATAAAAATGATCTTCTAAAAGAAGAATTTAGACTTTTTCCGGTCAAAACCCGTTTAAATATATGGTCTATTAGCAAGCCTTTTGTTGCAATGGCCGCAGGTATCGCAGAACGTGAAGGACTGATCACTCTTGATGAATACATTTATCCTTGGTTTGAAAAATATTTCCCTTCCGACCCTTCTGAAAATCTGTACAAGATAAAGATCCGTGATCTTCTTACCATGTCATCCGGTCAGAAAGATCCGCTCTTTTTCTGCGATGGACCAGAGCGATACAGAGAAAAGGACTGGGTGAGATATTTCTTTCAGAATGATTCTTTTCCATATACACCTGGTACTCATTTTGTGTACAGCAATTTTTGTTCCTATATTTTATCTGTTCTTCTGGAAGAGAAATCCGGAACGGGTCTGCTGAATTATCTGCGATATCGTTTCTTTGAACCGGTTGGCATTCCGAATCCGGACTGGACCCTCTGCCCTCAGGGACATTGTATGGCAGCTAACGGACTGTATCTGACGATTGATGAATTGGCTCGTTTTGGACATCTGCTTCTGCATGAGGGTTCCCTGAACGGAAAACAGATCGTCCCAAAAAAATTCGTGATTGATGCCTGTCAGAAACATATCGATTCTTACAATCCACTGACGGAGCATCCGGATTACCAGAGCTATGGTTATGGATATTTCATATATATGGGACCTATGGAAGATACACTGATCCTGTCCGGCAATTACGGCCAATACTGCGTCGTTGACAAAAAACGTCAGATGGTATCCTGTGTCATGTCCCTGGATGGCAATGACCACAAAAAAATCCGTGATGATCTGGTGGATTCTCTTGCAGAATATTACGGTGTAAAAATTTCACATATATAAAAAAATGCCACTCCGCGGCCACATCATATGATATTCGCAATCCGCTAACGCTACTTGCTCATAAAAAAATGCCGCTCCCGCGGCATTTTTTTATATCACTAACCAATCCTCAACCATAGCTGTATTATGTAGCAGTACTGCCTCATTTCCCTTTGTTACAAAAATCCTCTGCACAAACACATCCACAACTTCGCCTTCCCGGACGGGTTCTTCGTCAAGGCTTCTTCTGGCGCTGAGTGTGGTGTTTCCTACACGGACTTTCAGTTCCAGGCTGCTGCCGCGGAACGCGACTCGTTCTACGATGCCCTCTGTTGCGGAGCTTTTATATTTCTGCTCCTCGTTCTTCTTTGTCACTTTTACAAACTCCGGACGGACAATGGCTTTTTCGCCTCCCGGAACTTCCTCGAAGTGATTGAACACCTGATAATCATCGATCACAGAAGTCTGCCCGAAAAATCCCGCCGTAAACGCAGTATCCGGATTCTGATAAACCTCCAGTGGAGTTCCCTTCTGCTCGATCCGTCCACGGTTGGTAATAATAATTTCATCCGCCACCTCAATAGCCTCATCCTGATCATGAGTAACAAAAATGCTGGTGATCCCCAGCTTCTCGATCATATCCTTCAGCCAGCTTCGAAGCTCCGTACGGATCTTTGCATCGATCGCCGCAAAAGGCTCATCCAGAAGGAGAAGCTGCGGATTCGGAGCCAGAGCCCGGGCAAAAGCAACTCGCTGTCTCTGACCACCGGACAGCTGACTCGGATATCTTTTCTCCAGGTCCTTCAGCCCGATTAGCTCTACCAGTTCCATAACCCTCTGCTTAATATACTTCTTGTCCGCCTTCTGCACCTTCAGGCCAAATGCAATATTATCATACACCGTCATATACCGGAAAAGAGCATAATTCTGGAACACAAATCCAATGCCTCGCTCGCTGGCAGGCACATCATTGACCACTCTTCCGTCGATGATGATCTCACCGCTGTCCGGCTGCTCCAGACCGGCGATCATACGGAGAATCGTAGTTTTTCCGCTTCCGCTGGGCCCCAGAAGACCGATCAGCTTCCCCTTTTCGATACCAAAGCTTACGTTATCAGATGCCTTGTAATCCCCATATGTTTTATTGATATTTTTTAACTCAACGTACATCGCCTTTTTCCCCCTTTCCTTTATGCTCCAGAACATTTCTTGCGATCAGAAGGATCACCGCCAGGATCACCAGGATCGAAGAAACCGCAAATGCCGGAACATACTGGAATTCGTTATAAAGAATTTCCACATGAAGCGGAAGTGTATTTGTTTTTCCACGGAGATGTCCGGACAGTACGGACACAGCTCCAAACTCTCCCATGGCTCTGGCTGTACACAGCACAACACCATAGAGAAATGCCCACTTGATATGCGGAAATGTCACCTTGGTAAAAATCGTCCAGCCTTTTGCTCCCATCAGTGCTGCCGCCTCTTCCTCATCGGACCCTATGGATTCCAGAACCGGTATGATCTCTCTGGACACAAATGGAAACGTGACAAAAATCGTTGCCAGGATAATTCCCGGAACTGCAAATACAATCTGGATTCCTGCACTTTCAAGAACAGAATAAAGAGGACTCTGCTTTCCAAAAACCAGGATATAGATAAGACCTGCGATAACCGGTGATACCGTAACCGGAACATCGATCAAAGTGGTAAGGAGTTTTTTTCCCCGAAAATGAAATCTGGTCATTGCCCATGCCGCACACAAACCAAAGATCGTGTTGCATACAACAGCCGCAGCCGTCGCCTCAATGGTCAGCTTCAGCGCCTTCAGTGTATACTCATCTGTCACCGCCTGCACATAGCACTGCCATCCCTTGCTCAGCGCCTGGGTTACAACAACCACCAGAGGCAGTACCAGCATCACAAAAAGAAAGATCACGGAAATCCCGATAAGGATCCATTTCACCGGTCCGGAAGCCTGCTTCTTTTTTTCATCCATTATGCATCCCTCCCTCTGATACGTTTCGTATTTCTTGCCTGCACCAGATTCACACCAAACAGGATCAGAAATGATACTGCCAGTGTAACCAGTGCGATAGCTGTTGCGCTTTCATAGTCAAACTCCTGAAGCTTTGACATGATGATCAGCGGCGTGATCTCTGTATAATAAGGTTTGTTTCCTGCGATAAAAACAACGCTTCCGTATTCTCCCAGGCAGCGTCCGAAGGCAAGTCCTGCCCCGGAAAGCATTGCCGGCAGAAGCTCAGGAAGAATAACTCTGCGAAAAACGGTGAATGGCTTTGCACCCATGACACGAGCCTCCTCCTCATAGGAACCGTCCAGCTTCTCCAGAACCGGCTGAATGGCCCTGACCACAAAAGGGATTCCCACAAAGATCAATGCCACCGTGATACCGATCCTGGTATATGCGATCTTAATACCGAAATTTGCAAAAAAGCTTCCCACCAGACCTTTATCGGATGTCAGGGATGTCAGTGAGATACCGGCAACTGCAGTCGGCAGTGCGAAAGGCAGCTCGATCATTCCATCCATGATCCTTTTTCCCGGAAAATCATATCTTACCAGCACCCACGCAAGGACCAGGCCCATAATAGCATTGATCACTGTGGCCGCAAATGCGGTAATAAAGCTTACATAGAATCCGGACAAAACCCTCGGCCGTGTGATCACCTCAATAAATTCCCGAAAACCAAGCCGCGCCGAGTATACTGCCAAAGACGCAAGAGGGATCAGAACTACGATACTCAGCATCGCCAAAGTCACTCCCATTGTCAGTCCAAAGCCTGGTATCACACGTTTGCTCTGTTGTTTCTTCATTTCTGTCTCCCCTCTTTTCTATTCTAAGTTTCTGGTCTGTTACAAATTCCCGGTCTGCTGCAAATCTCTGACTCTTCTACAATTCTCTAATCTGTTGCAAATCTCTGACTCTTCTACAACTCTCTGATCTGTTACAAAATCTCAGGCTCTTCTACTCTTCATAGATCTCATCAAACACTCCGCCGTCTGCGAAATGCTTTTTCTGAACTGCATCCCAGCCGCCGAAATCTTTGATCGTTGTCAGCTTCACCTTCAGGTCAAAAGTATCTGCATGCTTTTTCAGGATCGTCTTATCAACCGGCCTATAGTAATTCTCCGCGATCAGCTCCTGAGCTTCATCGGAATACAGATATTTCAGATATGCTTTCGCAGCTTCTGCATTATCATGCTTTTTCACATTTTCATCTACAACAGCAACGGATGGCTGTGCCAGGATACTGATGCCCGGCGTTACGATCTCGTAATCATCCGGATTATCCCTTACAGAAAGAAACGCTTCATTTTCCCAGGCGATCAGCACATCACCCTGCCCGTTTTCCACAAAAGAGGTTGTGGCACCTCTTGCTCCGGAATCCAGAACCAGAACATTTTTGTAAAGCTTCTTGATAAAGGCTTTCATCTCTGTCTCGTTGCCGTTATATTTCTCATTGGCATAAGCCCAGGCTGCCATGTAATTCCAGCGGGCACCACCGGAGGTTTTCGGATTGGGAGTGATCACCCCCACACCATCCTTTGTCAGATCATCCCAGTCGTGGATATTCTTCGGATTTCCCTTCCGAACAAGAAATACAATGGTGGAAGTATAAGGAGCACTGTCATCCGGATATTCATCGATCCAGCCCTTGTCGATCAGACCGGCATTCCGGATCGCATCGATATCATATTCCAGTGCAAGTGTCGCCACATCCGCAGGAAGTCCGTTGGAAATCTCAAGGGCTTGCTTTCCGGAACCGCCATGAGACTGGATCACATCCACACTCTGACCTGTTTCCTCTTTCCGATATTTTGAAAAAATCTTATTATATGCTTCATAAAATTCTCTGGTCGGATCATAGGACACATTGATGATCTCCACATGATTTTTATCCTTTGTATTGTTTCCCGATACTGCAAAAGTTCCTGCCAGTACCACTGCTACCACTGTGATACAGACACCTGCGATGCGTTTTCTTTTCATGATCTGTGTACTCCTTTACAACCACATTTTATTTAGAAATCTTTTTCCCAACAATGTAACTGCTTCATTTCGCTGTCAAATCATACCTGTTCTTTCCGTTTACTGTGGTTCTGTAATTTTTTTGTTTGAATTGAATACATTAAACCATATTATTCCCATTAATTAAATAGGAATATCTGAAAACGTTTTCACGAAAATACTCTGGTCATTGCGCAACTGCATCCTGTCTGTCACTATATCTGCGTATCCGCAACACTCAGATACAATAATCGCTCCACATACTGTCCTCCACACTGCTGCAGCTGTTCCGTATCATCAGTCTGCCTTCCAGCTCCATTCGCACAATACCGGAATGTCCGCCTTTCAGTCGGTCCAGCAGCAGGTACAATGCAAATTTTCCCATATCTTCCTTGGGCAGGCTCACCGTTGTCAGCATCGGTCTGGTAAACTGTGCCTCCTGTATATCATCGCTGGATATGATCGAAGGCATATAATACCGGTTCCGAAATTTATTCAGGCACTTCAGCATTCCGATCGCCGAAATATCATTGGCACAGTAGATTCCGGTTGGCATGTCGTCCGACTGAAAGAACTTTTCCATGGCTTCATAACCCTCGGCCTCAGTCTGCTTTGTTTCGATAACATACTCCGGTATCACATCCAGATCATGCTTCTTCAGTGTTTCCAGATATCCGTTATACCGATCTTCGCTATGGCACTGGCCAATATATCCGATATTTTTGTGCCCCAGGGAGATCAGATATTCCACTGCCGCTGCTGCGATCTTTTTCCCATCGCAAAGAACCTCATCCACTTCATAATTGGTAGAATTCCGGTTCACCGATACCACACTCTTATACTTCTTATTCAGCTTCTTCAAAGCCTCTTTATTACATCTGCCGATGATGATCAGTCCGTCCCTTTTCCCTTCCACCTCATCATACATTCCGTCGATCAGCCGGTCCAGATTCTCCCTTCGGCACTTCCGGTCATCGGAAAACACAGACATATACCATACTTTGGAAAGAATGCAGTTTTTATCATGGATCTCACTTTCGATCACCCGAAGGAGCTCCGCAAAAAACGGATCCGTTGTGGAAGAATCGGTTCTTGTCATCAGGATATTGATGTACCAGGTTTTCTCCTGCTTTGCGGAAACGCCTTTTTTCAGATTCCGGGCCGCCTCGTTGGGCACATAATTCATCTCGATAGCTGTTTTCCATATCTTATCCCTGAGTCCGGAAACAGAACATTTATAATTGGGATTATTCAAAACTCTGGAAACCGTCGCCGGTGAAACCCCTGCCTTTTCTGCAATCTTCTTGATGGACATGTACCCGTCCCCTCCTTCTGAAAAAAGTCTGCCCGCTGCCAGTCCTGTATGCTGCTCAACGTCATCTGTGTAACTCAGCATCATCAGTGTAACAGAACTTTTTATCATTCCTTATTTCATAGTAATTAAATATGTTTTATATGATAATAAGAGTTTTGAAAAAAGTCAATCTTATTTTGTGAAAACGTGTTCTTTTTTTGCCTGCAATATATAAAAACAGACTGAGAACCTGATATATATTCTTATCAAGCTCCAGTCTGTTTTGCGTACTCAAACATATAAGATATAACTATGAGTAAATAACAAATGCTGATTACTAATATCCTTTGAATTATTTAACCGTTACCTTACAGGTCAGTTTTTTGGAACCACTCTGAACGGTAATGGTTGCAGTTCCTTTTTTGATGCCTTTTACAACACCTTTGGATGTGACCGTTCCCCCATTTTCCAATTCACATTTATACTAAAATTATAAATTTCCCATCACATTTAATCAAGCTTTGTTTAGAATATTTTCGTCATATTTTGTCTGTTTACAGACATTTTTGAACATTTTTTTACTGTAAAAAACCGGCAGCTGCACATGTGATAACTTTTGCACCTGCTTTATTACCAAAATGCCAAGAATACGACGCACAGTTATTCAAAATAAATATCTGTACTTTCTTCTCCTGTTCATAATAATCTCAAATACTCTTTCTTTATATTCCTGCGAATAATAACTTTCCATATCCAATATTTCTTTTACATCTTTTTCATTAAATTTCAGCCTTATCTGCTGACCATACAATTCTTCTGCAATCTCGATCTGCTCATCAAAATCTTCACACAGAGTTTTTGATCGTGCCTCCTCCATCAGATTATTTATGTTTTCTTCCATCGGATAATCCATCTGTATATCTGATAGCAGTCCTGCACCATTATCAAATATTGGACATAAATGATATTTTTCTTCTGCATCCATTAAGACTCCAATATTATGCATATGCCGATCTTCATTCATAAAAAATGTATCAATTGCCAGGATCTTACTCATATACTTTCCAAAATCGCTAATTCCCGTAATGCGTTCCGTCTGATCTACTATAAATTCCAGTCTTTCCGAATGTTCTGGAATCGTGAATAATTTTTTATAAAGACTTTCATTATAAAATCCATAAAAAAGTCTTTCTAATGTAATAAGCTGCCATCCCTCAGGCAAAAAATTTTCACTTTTACATCCCAGATATTTTCTTCTCTTATAACTAATCTCTTCTGTTTTATATAAAACATACTCTTCCTGTTTCAGTGAAGATTTTTCCAACAAACGTGAAACAACATATTCCACCAATCCCTCATATCCCATATAATCAGCTTTATACCATACATTGTTCCTGCACCATTTCAATTGGTTTCCTTTTGACGATTGTCTGTCATTTGTTTTGATATCCTGTTCAAAAAGCTGTACCATTTTTACCTCTCAATCCTGATCCAGAAATCATCCTCTGCCATTCTTCCTTCGGTCTTTTCTATGATCATAAACGGATCATAAAATGGCAGATTCAAATCTTCTAATACCAATTTTATTTTGTCTCGTTGTCTCGGGAAACAACGAGATTCCAGAAATTCCTCGTATTCTTCAAAGGTTGGTTTTTCATTTCGGCCAAATGCTTTTTTAATAAAATTGTTTGTATAATTATATATTTTTACTTTTCTGCCTCTCTCATCCACATCAATAATCGTACATATTTCACTCTTAAACATGTACCATAAGCGTATCGGATATTCTTTTTCCGGCACGCGGAGGTTTTCCTCTATCTGAGGATACTCGTTTAAAATATGAACTAATGTCGTAACCGGTCCTGTAATATCCCGATTTTCACTTTCCCATCTTTCTATTGTTTTCTGAGATACATTTACTAACTTTGCAAAATCTTTTTGTGTAAGCTTCAATTTCTTCCTTAAAATTCGTATATCTTCTGCCCGTATCGAATGTTTCACAGCATATCCTGTCATTTTAGATTCCCCCTTTTTTATTAATATACCCTTATTTTAAGGGTATAACAAGCCATTTTATTCCTTATTTTAAGGGTTTCTATATTTATAAAAAACCCGGCAGCTGCACATGTGATAACTCTCCATGTTTCATCTGCCGGGCTTCTGTTTTTATTTTCTTTTGTATCCTTTCACTGTTATGGCGATTTTACGTACGCCTGCTTCATCGTTACTTCACCGTTATCTTACAGTTCAGTTTTTTCGCTCCGCTCTGCACGGTGATCACGGCCGTCCCTTTTCGGATTCCCTTTACAACACCTTTGGAATTTACCGTAGCGATCCTGCGATCCGAGGAACGGAAAAGAATCTTTTCGTCGCTGTAATACGGCACGGTCACTGCCTGGATCGTATATGTTTTTCCACGAAGTATGGTTTTTGTTTTGGGCACGCCGGTCATCTTTGCGGTCCTTACTGCGGCAGTATTGTTCAAAAAACGGAACCCATTTTTCTTTGCGTAAGTCTGAGCAGTAGAACCCTTTTTTCCGGCAATGACAAAAGTTTTATTTTTTCCACTATTGAAATTATAGCCGATCGCTTCTTTTTCTATCACTGTTTTACTGTTGAGGATCGTAATCTTTTTCATTGCCAGGCAATCATAAAAAGCATGGCTTCTGATCTTTTTTACACTGGCAGGTACTGTAATATTCCCCAGTTTTCGACAATTACTGAATACACCGTTCCCGATCTCTGTAAGCTTCTTCGGCAACGACACCTTTCTGAGATCTGGACAAAAAGAAAACGCACCTTCACCAATAACCGTAACACTGTCCGGAAAGCTTACTCCTGTCAAACCGCAATGCCGAAAGGCCGCTCTTTCTATCCTGGAAACGCCCTGTCCAAGCGTAACCTTTTTCAGCTTCATATCCGCCTCAAATAACGATTCCGGTAATATTTTCACACTTCCCGGAATGATGACAGATTCCAGACTGTTACAGTAACTGAAAGCATATTCATCAATTTTTGTCACAGTTTTCGGTACATCCAGGCTCATAAGCTTACTCTGGTAAAAAGCATATGCACCAATGCTTTTCAGTCCATCAGGAAGCTTGATCCTGGTGATCGCAGTATCTCCAAATGCTCTTACTCCAATACTCCGCAGAGTTCCCGGCAACGAAATCCTCTTCATATTTCTGCAGTCTGAAAAGGTTCTGTCACCGATTCCCGTGATCCCAGATGCAACGGTTACTGTTTTTATCATTGCTGATCTGTATGAAAAATCATCGGTAACCTTAACCTCCCCTTTTCCCTGTATCTGCAGGTTTCCATTGGAGTACAACCGGTAAACAGCTTTGCTTCCACAGGAGCCCTTCGCAACAAGCTTTGCAGTGCTCTGCACACCTGCTGCCGATGCTTCCTGTGCATATTCAGCCGCATAACCAGTCTGTGCATGTACAGCCACAGAAGATACACAGGACCCTGTCAGGATCATTGCCGTTGATAACAGTATTGCGATTTTTTTCCCAAACATAAAAGCTCCCTCCCTGAGAATCGATCGGATATCCACGATCTTCTCCCATGCAGCAACAAAAGGACCGACATACATCCGGTCCTCATGTTCATCATTTAGAATCTGTTGGTTAATCCAACCACATACATATCTTCTTTATATTCCGGAATCTTCACAAGAAGTCCTTCTGCAGTATCTTCAGTTTCTACCTTCACTGCCGGATCAAATGGTCTCAGCGCTCCGTGATAGCCCTTGATCAGGAATTCATTGGCGCCTTCCTTCAGATGATCTGCAAACACATTCAGATTTCCGTCTTTCTGTGTATAATGGAGCTCGATTCCACTCTCAAGCAGCTCAGATTCACGGTCACTGCAGCGTGTTCCGTAAATACCGTCATGGTTTACCTTCAGCCATGCACCCAGGATCTTCAGTCTTCTTACCTGCTCCTCCGGGATAGTTCCATCTGCCTTTGGGCCGATGTTCAGGAGAAGATTTCCGTTATTTGCCACTGTTCCGACAAGAAGTGAGATCAGATCCGGAACAGAAATCAGCTTGTCATCGCCTTCGTTGGCATTATAACCGAAGGATAAGCCCATTCCACGGCACATCTCCCATTTCTCATTTCTGTTTACAGAACCGGATTTATATTCCTTAGTAAGGAAATCGTGATAACGTCCGTTGAAACGGTCATTTACCACACCCTCCGGAACCTTATTGTAATAATGTGCAAAGAAATACGGCATCATCTCTTCACTCTGTGTCGGCCATCCGATATCATTCCAGAACACACTCGGTGCATAATCATCTACAAGCTCTTTCATCTGATTATAGGAATAATCTGCATATGCAAATGTCGGGCTGGCTGTTCCAAACAGATCATCATCCTCAAAAATAGGATCGTTTGCATACTGCCAGTCGATCAGTCCGGAATAATACAGGCCCATGCGGATTCCTGCGTCACGGACAGCTTCTGTCAGCTCACCGGTGATATTTCTCTTCGGTCCCATTTCTACGGAATTGAAATGTGTATATTTACTTGGGAACAGGCAGAATCCGTCATGATGCTTGGTTGTCAGAACAACATACTCCGCACCTGCTTCTTTGAAGATCTCTGCCCACTGCTTCGGATCCCAGTTTTCAGCTTTCCACATAGGAATAAAATCTTCGTATTTGAAATCTTTTCCGTATTTTTCTATATGATGCTTATATGTAGGGCCTTTTCCAATGTTCAGAGAATTGTAATACCATTCTGCATACGGATTATCCGCAAACCATTCCTTGGAATCAACCTCTCCCAGCTCCCATGTATGCGGTGCAAATGCCGGCACGGAATAAATTCCCCAGTGGATAAAAATTCCAAATTTACAGTCCTCATACCATTTTGGAACTGTGTGTGCATTTACAGAGTTCCAGTTTCCTGTGAATCTTACATCTCCCATAATTAAAATACCTTATCCTTTCTGTCCTTTCAAAAAGACATTATAATTTACTTGCTTCCCCCAACAGCTATTCTACTGTGATCTTCAATACCACCGGCATATCTCCTGCCTCAATAACCCCTCTTCCACAGGAAATATCCAGTTCTTTATTTCTCGCAAATGCCGGATGCAGATCTGTTCCGAGAATCTCAATATCCCGGATCGTGGATTTCAAAAGCTTCATATCATTGCCAAGAGCTTTGATATGGATCTCTCCATCCTCCGGCCAGTGCAGAACAGTCGCATAAATATGATTGCTCTTACTTGTAAAACGGATATCCTCAGAAGTAAAGTGCTTATCATAGGTATCCGTGAAATGTCCCTCCGGAACCACCGTCGGTCCCTCTCCGAATATCTTCCAGTATCTGGTTCCGTATATCGCCTCTCCGTTTACCTTCAGCCATTTTCCCATTTCTCTCAGGATATGTGCATCCTCTTCCGGAATTGTTCCATCCGGCTTCGGTCCGATATTAAGAAGAAGTGCACCATTTTTGCTGACTACATCGATCAGATCCAGCACTACATCGGAAGGCTTCTTATAATCATTTCCAATGGTATAGCCCCAGGAGTTCTTAGCTACAGACGTATCATTCTGCCACAGATCCGGTGTGATATGATCTAACTGACCTCTTTCCAGATCATTCACTGCGCTGCCATAAACATATGCGTCAAATTTGGCATCAATAGCTGTTTCTTTTCCCCACTGTGCAGAACGGTTGTAATAATATGCTGCAAATTTACGAAGATACGGTTTCCATGCATACTGCTGGATCCACCAGTCAAAATACACGATGGATGGCTGATATTTATCCACGATCTCGCAGGTGCGGACAAGCCAGTCCTGCATATGCTCCTCTGTCGGAGGATTGTCATAAATATCACTCATATCTCTGGTGATTCCTGCTGCCGGCCCATAAAGATCCGCATATTCCGGATCATTGACATCAGCCTCCGGGATCTGACGACCTCCATTAAAGAACCAGTAATGCTCTGCTCTGTGAGAAGAAGCACCGAGAACCATTCCCTCTTTCTCAACCTCTGTCTTCAGCTCTCCGAGAATATCTCTTTTCGGTCCCATCTCAGCAGCGTTCCAGCGACAAAGGTCACTGGCATACATCTGAAATCCATCGTGATGCTCCGCTACCGGAACTACGAATTTCGCCCCCGCCTCTTTAAATAAGGCCGCCCATTCCTTCGGATCAAACTTCTCAGCCTTAAACTGAGGAATAAAATCCTTGTAGCCGAATTTATCCAGAGTTCCGTATTTCTCTGTATGATGCAGGTTCTCCTTAGAGCCTTTCACATACATATTTCTGGGATACCATTCGTTTCCGAAAGCCGGAACACTGTAAACACCCCAGTGGATAAAAATTCCGAATTTATCTCTTGCATACCACTTCGGCGTAGGATGCTCACAGAGAGAATCCCAGGTATCCGTGTATGGTCCCTGTGCGATCACCTCATCGATCAGAGAAAGGTATTCTTCTTTTTTCATCTGTTCGTCCTCTTTACATCTTTTATTTATATTGTATGGATGTCTCTATGTTATCATCAAACCTTTTGGTTGTATATGCCAAACAATTCACAAATAAAACGTTTCGTTTTTATATAAAACATACAACAAAAAAAAAGACCTTGATGATGTTTTTGTTCCAACTTCATCAAAGTCTTTTCTTTTTTACATAATATTCTCTTCGATCACCTTTTCGATCCGTCTCTTCACTTCTTCTGCGAGCTCTGTGGTATGCATATCTTTGTATTCCTCATAATACATCGGAGGAAGGATATGCACCTGTACGGTGATCCTCTCTGTAGAGCCGGTATCAAAAGCCTTAAAGGAATCGATCAGTGCAACCGGAACGATCGGGCATTTCGTCTTGGTGGCAGTCTTGAAGCTGCCGCCCTTGAACGGCCCCGGATGATTTCCGTTTTTACTTCTGGTTCCCTCCGGAAAGATCAGATAATTACGACCAGCCTTCACTTCCCGTATTACATTGACAATGACCTGCATGGACTGCTTCAGGTCTTCCCTGTCAATGATAAAGGCCTTCATACAGGCAAAAACCTGCTTCAGAAAAGGAATCTCTCCAACTTCCTTCTTGGCAACTACCGAAAAAGGAACCGGGCATGCCCGGATGATCGCCAGCACATCAAACAGTCCCTGGTGATTCGGAAAAAACATAAATCCCTTTTCTTTTGGGATATTTTCAGCTCCATGCACATCAATATGGATATTTCCGCCTTCAATGGCATGCTCATCTACCAGTCTCAGGAATGCGTATTTCTTCTCTTCCGGATAATCATCTGTATGCGCTGCATACCAGCAAAGCTTGATCCACCAGTAAGGAACAAAGACTATATTTCTGAGCACCATCAGCAAAATCCGCTTCATTCTTACATCCTCCCGCCTCTGCTTTATCCGTTCAGTTTCCCTGCGATCTTATCCTCGTATCCCGGATTCTTTTTCAGAAAAACCTCATAAGCCTTTGTATAATCTGTATAGGTTTTCGTAGTCATAAATTTCTGATAATCCTTGGCAGCCTGCTGGCTGATCTTATCTGAAATCTCAGAAGGCGCATACAGATAATACTTTTTGTCCTGGACCTTTACAAGATAGGTACTGATACATGGATATTCCTGCTCGTTCTCCAGAACAAGATTATAGCGGATATAAACATAAGAATAATTTTTGTTTTCAGAAATGGAGCCACAGCTGTCGATATTTACATCCTTTACTCCATGGGCCTGAAAATATTTTATCGTGGAGGAAATCTCTGTTTTCGCCTCATCCGATAACTTATCCGCACTGTAACAGCTCTGCATCTTTTTATTCTTGCCTGCTGCTGCCGCTTTGATGTAGCCTTCCACAACCCCCTCCGGAGTTCTGTGGCTGATCTTTCCGCAACCCCTGGCCGCCAGAACGATCACCAGCAGGATCAGAATGATCCCCGCCAGTGTCGCAATGTGGATAAAATTCAGTTTTTTATTAGAGTATTTCAGCTTCTTTACTGATTTTTTTCTGCGTTTTTTCTTTGTCGTCGTCATGACTTATCCTCGACCTTATTCCTCTTCACTGCCTGTGACAGCTTCCTCTGCAGAGCCTTCTTCGTTATCGCCGGTTTCTCCGTCAGCTTTTTCGGTAGTTGTATCTGCTTCCGGATCTTTATCTCTTACCTTGGCGATACTTGCAACGGTTACACCCTCTGTAAGATTGATCATCTTCACACCGGAGGTGATCCTTCCAAGAACAGAGATATCCGCACACTGTAGACGGATAATGATACCCTCTGTAGTGATCATCATGATCTCGTTCTCTTCGTTGACAGCCTTGGCGCCAACAACATTTCCGGTCTTCTCGGTGATCTTGTAGCACTTCACACCCTTACCGCCACGGTTCTGGACAACGAACTCACTCATAGCTGTACGTTTGCCCATTCCGTTCTCGGAAACTACAAGCAGATAATCTCCCTGAGTGTTCAGCTGCATGGCAACAACTTCATCACCGTCAGTAAGATTCATACCTCTTACTCCCATGGACGCACGGCCTGTGCTGCGGACATCCGTTTCCTTAAAGCGGATACACTGTCCGTCCCTGGTCACAAGAATAATATCTTTATTATTATCAGTAGCCTTAACCTCGATCAGCTCGTCATCATCACGGAGAACGATTGCTGTAAGACCTGTCTTACGGACATTCTCGTAATCCTTGATCGGAGTTTTCTTCACAAGGCCTTTCTTGGTGGCCATCATCAGATAATGACCCTCTTCATATTTACGAAGCGGGATCACAGCTGTGATCTTTTCTCCCGGTGCAAGCTGCAGAAGATTGATGATCGCAGTTCCTCTAGCTGTACGACCGGCCTCCGGGATCTCATATGCCTTCAGTCTGTATACACGTCCTGTATTAGTAAAGAACATGAGATAATGGTGCGTTGTCGTCATCAGAAGCTCTTCGATATAGTCATCCTCAATCGTCTGCATACCCTTGATTCCTCTGCCGCCACGATTCTGGCTGCGGAAGTTGTCAACGGTCATACGCTTGATATAACCAAGCTTTGTCATTGCGATCACTGTATTTTCTCTCGGGATCAGATCCTCTGTAGAGATATCATATACATCGTATCCGATGGAAGTCTTTCTGTCATCGCCGTATTTCTCTGCAATGGCAAGGATCTCCTCACGGATCACCCGGAGAAGGAGCTTGCGGTCAGCAAGGATTGCCTGGAACTTGCGGATTTTCTCCATAAGCTCTGCATACTCAGCCTCCAGCTTCTCTCTTTCCAGACCTGTCAATGCACGGAGACGCATATCCACGATCGCCTGTGCCTGCACATCTGTCAGCTCAAAACGGTCGATCAGCTCCTGCTTGGCGATCTGTACGTTGCGGGAACCACGGATGATGCGGATCACTTCGTCAATATTATCAAGTGCCTTCAGAAGACCCTCCAAAATATGGGCTCTCTCCTGTGCCTTATTAAGATCATACTGTGTTCTTCTGCGAACTACATTCTCCTGATGCTCCAGATAGTACTCCAGCATCTCTTTCAGGTTCAGAACCTTCGGTTCCATATTTCCATGATTTGGAACAAGAGAAAGCATGATCACACCAAAAGTATCCTGCAGCTGTGTATGCTTGTAGAGCAGATTCAGGATCACGTTGGCATTGGCATCCTTACGAAGATCAATACAGATTCGCATACCCTCACGGCTGGAATGGTCGTTCAGGTCTGTGATCCCGTCGATCTTTTTGTCACGGACAAGCTCTGCGATCTTCTCGATCAGACGTGCCTTGTTTACAAGGTACGGGAGCTCGGTAACCACGATACGGGATTTACCGTTTGGCAAAGTCTCGATATTCGTCACCGCACGGACACGGATCTTGCCACGTCCGGTACGGTAAGCTTCCTCGATTCCTCTCGTTCCGAGGATGGTCGCTCCTGTAGGGAAGTCCGGTCCCTTTACGATCTCAAGAAGCTCCTCCATAGCTGTTTCTCTGTCTTCTTCTACAATGTTATCAATGATCTTAACAACTGCATTGATAGTTTCACGAAGGTTATGCGGCGGAATATTGGTTGCCATACCTACCGCAATACCTGTAGTACCGTTTACCAAAAGGTTCGGAAAACGTGCCGGAAGCACAACCGGCTCACGCTCTGTTTCATCAAAGTTCGGCTGAAAATCAACCGTATCCTTGTTGATGTCAGCAAGCATCTCCATGGATATCTTACTGAGACGTGCCTCTGTATATCGCATGGCAGCCGCACCGTCACCATCCACAGAACCAAAGTTTCCATGTCCGTCAACCAGCGGATATCTTGTGGACCATTCCTGAGCCATATTGACCAGCGCACCATAGATGGAGCTGTCACCGTGCGGATGATATTTACCCATGGTATCACCGACAATACGCGCACATTTTCTGTGTGGCTTGTCAGGACCATTATTCAGCTCGATCATAGAGTACAGAACTCGGCGCTGTACCGGCTTCAGACCGTCTCTTACATCAGGCAAAGCTCGTGAGGCGATAACACTCATGGCATAGTCGATGTAAGATTCCTTCATCGTTTTTTCCAGATCCACTTCGTGGACTTTGTCAAAAATATTATCTTCCATTCTTCTTTATTCTCCTAGATATCAAGATTCTTAACGAATCTTGCATTTTCTTCGATAAATTCACGTCTTGGCTCTACCTTGTCTCCCATAAGAGTGGTAAATGTCAGATCGATCTCAGATGTGGCAGCTTCGTCCATGGTCACACGGAGAAGGATTCTCTTCTCAGGGTCCATAGTAGTCTCCCAGAGCTGCTCGGCATCCATCTCACCCAGACCTTTATAACGCTGGATCTTATTGTTTCCGTCACGTCCGATCTCGGTAAGGATATTGTTCAGCTCATCATCGTCATATGCATACCATACCTTTTTGTTCTTCTCCACTTTATAGAGAGGAGGCTGCGCTAGGTATACATATCCCTGCTTGATCAGCTCCGGCATGAAACGATACAGGAAGGTCAGAAGCAGTGTTGCGATATGTGCACCGTCAACATCGGCATCGGTCATAATAATGATCTTGTGATAACGAAGCTTGGAAATATCAAAATCCTCATGGATTCCGGTTCCGAAGGCAGTGATCATTGCCTTGATCTCTTTGTTTCCGTAAATCTTATCCAGACGTGCCTTCTCAACATTCAGGATCTTACCACGCAGTGGAAGGATCGCCTGTGTGGCACGGTTTCTCGCTGTCTTGGCAGAACCGCCCGCGGAATCTCCCTCTACGATATAGATCTCACAGTTCTCCGGATTCTTGTCAGAACAGTCTGCAAGCTTTCCCGGAAGCGACATGCTGTCCAGTGCGGATTTTCTTCTTGTAAGGTCACGTGCCTTTCTGGCTGCCTCTCTGGCTCTCTGTGCAAGAACAGATTTCTCAACGGTAGCCTTGGCAACTGCAGGATTCTGCTCCAGGAAAATCTCCAGCTGTTTACTTACAACACTGTCTACCGCACCTCTTGCCTCACTGTTTCCAAGCTTCTGCTTGGTCTGACCCTCAAACTGCGGATTCTCGATCTTAACACTGACGATCGCAGTCAGGCCCTCACGGATATCATCACCGCTTAAGTTCGGCTCACTGTCCTTGAGAAGCTTGTTCTTACGTGCATAATCATTAAATGTATTGGTGATCGCATTACGGAAACCGGTAATGTGTGTACCGCCCTCCGGTGTATTGATATTGTTTACAAAGCCATAGGTGTTCTCTGTATAAGAATCATTATGCTGCAGCGCAACCTCTACAGACACGCCGTCCTTCTCACCCTCACAGTAAATGATCTCCGGGTAAAGAGCCTCCTTGCTTCTGTTCAGGTAGCTTACAAACTCACGGATACCACCCTCATAGTGGAATACCTTCTCGCGCTCCTGTCCCTCTCTCTTATCCTCCAGAACGATACGAAGACCCTTAGTCAGGAAAGCCATCTCACGAAGTCTCTGTTTCAGGATATCATAATCATAAACAGTCTCCTCAAAGATCTCCTTGTCCGGAAGGAAATAAACCTTCGTTCCTGAAAGCCCCGGATCACAGTCACCTACCACCTTCAGCGGGTACATAGTCTTGCCACGCTCATATCTCTGTTTGTATTCCTTACCCTCTCGGTAGATGGTAACCTCCAGCCATTCGGAAAGTGCATTTACAACAGATGCACCAACACCGTGAAGACCACCGGAAACCTTATATCCTCCACCGCCGAACTTACCGCCTGCGTGAAGAATGGTAAATACAACCTCAACTGCCGGAATACCAGCCTTATGATTGATACCAACCGGAATACCACGACCATTATCTGTAACTGTAATGGAATTATCCGGATTGATATCTACATGGATCTCCGTACAAAAACCAGCCAGTGCTTCATCGACTGCGTTATCCACGATCTCGTATACGAGATGATGAAGTCCACGGCTGGAGGTACTTCCGATATACATTCCAGGCCTCTTACGTACGGCTTCCAGTCCTTCCAGGATCTGGATCTGATCCGCGCCGTATTCTGTATTCTCTGCGCCCATGTCATTCCTCCTGTTCTTGTCGTCCGGACGTGTTTGAAAATTCATTTCTGCAGAACCATAGCAGCTTCAGAAATCATTACATCAAATCCTGAGCAAGATAAACTGATCTGTTAATTTCAGGAAATACTGTATTTTCATTTTGCAGAAAGCAATTCTCAAACCCGCTCCGGAAGTGTCATTTATACCTGTAAAATAAATATTTTTTACATACGAATACAGAGTTTATTATAGCACAAAAAAGCCTGTATTTCCACGCAAAATCATAGGAAATACAGGCAAAAAAGTATCTTATTAAATGCAATCTCAAAGCACAGCACAATATGGTCTATACTGCAAGCAAATCATTTCGACAAAATCCGCACAGTACTTTTTATTACCACAAAAAAAAGCCACATACGTTCCCAAAAATCCTTGGTCACAGTATGCAGCTTATTCAATCATCCACGATCACGTTACCTACGATCCGTACCACAATTACACCTGATCATTCAGCAGAACCTTCTCCATCCAGAAGCGCCTTATAAATATCCCGCTTGGAAACACCACGATCCTTGGCAGCAAGCTTCATGGCATCCTTCCTGGAATTCCCCTGCTGCTCATACATCGCCACATGCTCCGCAATGGAAATCTCCTCCCAGGAAGCACGCTTCTCCGCCTCCATCTCACTGCGGCTCCTGCCCTCGATCACAAGAACACACTCACCCAGCGGCTTCTCATCTTTATAAAAATCCATCAGATCATCGATCGTAGTCCGGAATGCCGTCTCATGCTTCTTGGTCAGCTCTCTGCAAAGAGTCATCCGACGGTTGCCAAGCGCCTCTCTGAGCTCACCAAGAGTCCGTACAAGCCTGTGAGGTGCCTCATACAGGATAATAGTCCTGGTTTCACAGGAAAGCTCCTCCAGGATCGTTTTTCGTTCTTTCTTATCCGCCGGAAGAAAAGCCTCGAAAGCAAAACGCCTAGTATGCAGGCCTGACAAAGTCAGAGCAGTGATACAGGCAGCAGGACCCGGAAGTGAAGTCACTTCAATTCCGGCTTCATAACACATGGCGGCAAGCTCCTCCCCGGGGTCTGAGATACCCGGACTACCTGCATCTGTGATCAACGCAATGTTTGTACCCGCCAGCAGCTTTTCCACGAGGACATGGCCCTTATCGATCTTATTGTATTCGTGGTAGCTGGTCATGGGGGTTTTTATATCAAAATGATTCAGAAGTTTTATACTGTTGCGGGTATCCTCCGCAGCGATTAAGTCCACTTCCCGAAGGGTTCTTAGTACTCGAAGGGTGATGTCTTCGAGGTTTCCTATGGGGGTGGCACATAAGTATAGTTTTCCGTTTTGTTTCATATTTTCCTCTTTTCTCGCTTGACCGCGGGGAGTTTTTTCCACTTGGCCGTGGGGGAGTTGTTTCGCTTGACCGCGGGGGATATTCCGCTTGACCGTGGGGGTTATTCCGCTTGACCGCGGGGGGTTGTTTAAGTTTGGGAACTTTGAAAACCGCAAAGGGGCCGCAAAGCCGCGCCCCCTCTGCACACCCCTTGGGCTTTTTTTAAGTAGTGCAAGGGATTCGTTGTTCTTATTTGTTGACTTGTGTCTGTATGCTTCGGTATTCAGCGCACTACGCTGTGCCGATGTTGTTTTATTTCTTCACTTTCTCTGTGATTCACTTCTGGCAAGGTGTCTGTATTCTTCGATACTCAGCGCACTACGCTGTGCCGATGTTGTTTTATTTCTTCACTTTCTCAGTGATTCACTTCTGGCAAGGTGTCTGTATGCTTCGATACTCAGCGCACTATGCGTTGCGATCTCTCGCTTTGAATCTCAGGCGAGGGGAGGCAGGCTGCTGGTGGTGACGTTAGCGGAGCCCCCGTCAGCGAGGTGAGGATAGCTGCTGCCACCGAGCGCACTGTTTGAGCGAAGCGAGTTTGCGCGAATGGCAGCAAACCGGCGCCGCAGCCGAGCAGGGGGCGCAGCGTGTCACCACCAGCAGCCTGCCTCCCCTCGCCGTCCCTTCACCAACCGAAGTACCACAGCCACCACTACCTCCCAGCCATCCAGCGCAGCGCCGATGGCCCAAAACCTCCCGAGCAGCCACCCCAATCTCTCACAACCGGGGCAGCCACCCTAAGCCACAACATCACAACATTCACACCATCCGATACAACTCCAAAACATCCTCCGTATAAACCCCAGGCCGCTCATAAACCACCAGCGGCCGCTCAACCCGGATCCTGGAATTCCCGCCCTTACAAGCCTCGATCAACACCATATTCGGCTCCTTATCAATAAAAGGATACACCAGCTGCATCCTCTTAGGCTCCAGCTTATACTTCGTCAAAGTCGCCATCAGCTCCACCAGCCGAAACGGCCTGTGCACCAGAAAAAACCGCCCCCGGTCCTTCAGGACCCGGGCAGCCTGACAAGCCACATCATCAAACGAACACAAAATCTCATGCCTCGCGATCGCCTTCGGAAGATGCGGATTCGTCAACCCATGCTGCCCGATCATATACGGCGGATTACACGTCACCACATCAAAAGAAGCCGCCCCAAAAATCCCGGCAGCCTCCCTGATATCACCCTCAACGATCCGAACCCTGTCCTCAAGACCATTATACCTCACACTACGGTCAGCCATCTCCGCACACTCATGCTGGATCTCCAGCCCCGTGAAATGCTCCCCATCCGTACGATCAGAAAGCAAGATCGGAATGATCCCCGTACCGGTCCCCATATCCAGCGCAACCTCACCCCTCTTCACCCGGGCAAAACCAGACAACAGAACCGCATCCATCCCAAAGCAAAACTTCTTCGGATCCTGGATCACAAACAACCCATTCTGAAGATCATCCACACGCTCACCGCAATAAACCAGATCACTTCTCATTCGGCTTCGAATCTCCCTTTTTAACCTCTTTCTCCTCGTGGTCAGCAGAACCACCCTTACCCTTTTTTCTCTTAGGGCGGAACCTCAGATCACGGACCGGAAACTCCTGGATCTCCTTCTCGTCATTCACCTCAACCACGATCTTAACCATCTGCCTGAGAACATTCACACTCTGGACCGTACCCGAAACACCCTGCGGCGTCGTTACCATATCACCGATACCCGGAAGATTCCGGTTCAGCTCCTCATAAGTCTCCTGCTCATTCTTCAGACAGCACATCAGACGACCACAGACACCAGAAATCTTCGTCTGGTTCAGAGAAAGATTCTGCTCCTTCGCCATCTTGATGGAAACCGGCGCAAACTCCGAAAGATACGTATGACAGCAAAGCGTCCTTCCACAGATACCAATACCGCCAAGGATCTTCGTCTCATCACGGACACCGATCTGACGAAGCTCGATCCTGGTCTTAAACACAGACGCCAGATCCTTAACCAGCTGCCGGAAATCAATACGGCCATCCGCTGTAAAATAAAACAGCACCTTGTTATTATCAAAGGTATACTCCGCATCGATCAGCTTCATATCAAGCCCATGCTCACGGATCTTCTTCTTGCAGATCTTAAAAGCCTCTTTCTCCTTCTGGCGGTTCTCAGCCTCATGGTCCTCGTCCTCCTTCGTTGCAACACGGAGAACCTCCTTCAGCGGATGGACTACCTCGTCCTCCTTCACGCTGCGCGGCTCCAGGACAACACGGCCATACTCCACACCACGGGCAGTCTCCACGATCACATGATCGCCGACCTTCACCTTATAATTCTTAGGATTAAAATAATAAATCTTACCAACGTTACGAAATCTGACTCCAACTACCTTTTCCATTCTATTTCTCCCTAATTGTCAGGAACAGGAGCTCCAGGGCAAGTTCGAGATTAACATTGGCACGGAGACGCACCTTCGTCTTCTCCAGTGCCTCAAGGATTTTTTCGATATTCTCATAAGAACGCTCGCTGGCCTGCTCTCTGATAAAATTAATCTCCTGTTTAAAAACCAGGTTGTCAATTTCCCTTGTTGCCTTAAACATCAGAACATCGCGGAACCAGAACTGGAAAATATCCAGATAATCATTGATATTATTCTTATCAGCAGTCAAAGTCTTGATTGCCTCTGTCAGCTCATAAACCTCCATGGAATTGGCATATTTCAAAATCTTCAGGGCATTGGCAGTCATATCCGCAAACTCCTGAGAAGTAGCAGCCTCCTTTGCCTTGCCGATACTGCCCTGCGCATAAGACGCATCGATCTCAGCCTGATAATCCGGCACCTGAAGATGCTCCATCAGATATTCCTTCACAAGACTGTCATCCACCACCTTCAGATCCAGACGCACACATCTGGAACGGATCGTAGGAAGAAGACTGTCGATATTGCTTGTCAGCAGCATGATCACCGCATATTCCGGCGGTTCCTCGATAGTTTTCAAAATGGCATTCTGCGCCTGCACCGTCATCATCTCCGCATCCGGAATGATGTATATCTTATACGGACTGCAGTACGGCTTGATATCCACATCACGCACAACCTGGTCACGCACCTCGTCAATGCTGATGCTTCCAGGCTTCTCATGAGTTACTGTAATGATATCCGGATGATTCTTGCCGATCACCTTCTTACAGGAATCACAAGTCATACACGGTTCAGACTCTCCCGATTCACACTGCAGTGCTGCCGCAAAAGTCCCCGCAAGAAGCTTTTTGCCGGATCCCGGTTCCCCTGTAAAAATATAAGAATGGGATACCTTCCCTGTCTCTATCGCATTCTTCAAATGCCTGATTATATCGTCATGGCCGATGATGTCATGAAATCCTGCCATAAGAATCACCTCTTTCTGCCTTTTGTGCCCTCCGTTATACCCGGCGGACATCTTTCAACTAATTATAACATAATCTTCTGTATAAAAAAAACTATTTTTCCTTATTGCACAGATTTTATATAATTTACGATCTCCTTCACACATTCATCCAGATTATGATTCTCAAAACGCTTCCATATACCTGCTTTAAGAATATTTTCCTCGGAAAAATCATTCTGGTCTGCCAGAAAACGTCTGCACATCTCCTCGTACTTCGGCACCTCCTGGGTCTTCTCCCTGGCAAGCGCACGCTCCAGACGCTCTCCGTCTTCCACCTCTATATAAACCGGCCACATCACTTCATTACCGTAATACTCCCGGAGCCTCACAAAAGACTCCAGTGTACCGATCCCCAGATAGCTGTCATTTCCCACAGACACCTGCCCGTCATCCGCAGTAAAATATGTCCATGGCCCGTAAACCGTCTGATAAGTACGCGCCTCGATCAGCTTCCCGTTTCTTCGGAACTCCTTCAGTTTATTCTCATCCGCAAAAAAATATTCTCTCCCATTCACCTCTCCATCCCGGATCGGACGGGTGGTATAGATCACAAGCCGCTTAAGCCCCAGCTCCTGATCCCTCTCCAGCTGTCTGTAAATACTGTCCTTACCGGAAGAGCTTTTTCCCATAATGTAAAAAATCTTTCCCATATGTCTCCTCTGCTGCATATGCGTTACTATACACGCTCTGCTCCGTAATACACAGAGCAGTCTGCTGCCACGCACCTCACTCATTTCTCACAACACACACCGTCTCACTGGTCTGGTCGCTCAGGCCCTGGACCTCAAAGCCCTGTTCCAGGTATCTTCTCACATTTTTTACGAAATGTCCAGAAATCTGTTCCCCCGGAACGATCAGCGGGATCCCCGGCGGATAAAGATACGCAAACTCCCCGGACGTCCGTCCGATACACTCATCCAGCGGACACCGCTCACTCTCCGCATCCATAGCCTGAGAGATCCGCATGATCTGCTTCATTTTTCCGTTTTTCAAAGGCTCCTTCTCCACAGCCGCTTCTCTGTATTTTAACGATTCACGGCGGTCGATCTCTTCAATAGCATCACAAAGCCGCTCAAAGCCCTCCGCAGTATCACCTACAGCCGCCAGCGCCAGCACATAATTCTCCGCCTCCATCTCCATTTCCAGATGAAACTCCCTCCGGAGAATCTGATGCAGCTCCCGGCCGTTCAGCGAACTGTTCACAGTAGAAAGCAATATCTTGGATCTGTCAAAATCAAAAACTCTCTGGCACTCACAGGCCTGCGGCGTCACCAGCCGGATATACTTACACTCAGAAAGACGCCTGCGTGCTTTTTCCAGATTCTCCGTAAACACACGGAACATCTCATCCCCCTCACGCTCCAGCTTATCCATGCACGCATCAATGCTGCTCATAAGAATATAAGAAGGACTGCTGCTCTGATAGATTCCCAGAAAACGCTTCAGTTTTTCCCGGCTCACACGATCACTGCACAGGTGGATCACCCCCGTCTGGGTCAGACAGGGCAGCGTCTTATGCACACTGTTGATCACCACATCCGCACCAAGCTGCGCCGCAGACACCGGAAAATAATCCGAAAACCGAAAATGCGCCCCGTGAGCCTCATCCACGATCAGCGGCACACCATAGCGATGCGCGATCTCCGCGATCCTCGCCACATCCGACACGATGCCGTCATAAGTCGGTGAAGTGATCAGCACCGCCTGGATCTCCGGATTTTCCGCCAGATACATTTCCACACGGCCGGGTGAAATCCCTCCGTTTATCCCCAATTTCGGATCTTCATGTGGATAAATATACGTGGCACTCAGCTCCCGCAGATAAATCGCATGGTAAACCGCCTTATGGCAGTTCCTTGCCACCAGGATCTGTCCCCCCTTATCCACAGCCGCAGACACCGCCGCCAGGATCGCCCCGGAGCTTCCATTAATACTGTAAAAACTCTCCGGCACACCATAAAGCCGTGCGACATCCTCCTGGGCCCTTTTCAAAATATCCTCAGCATGATGCAGGTTATCAAACCCGTCAATCTCCGTAATATCCCTCTCCACCGGAAAATCCCCCTCCACAGCCAGCGGATTCCTCTTATGCCCCGGCATATGAAACGGATAAAAATCACTCTTACCGTACGCTTCCAGTTTCTTGTATAATCTGTCTTCCATAATTCGTCCTTTTCATCCTAAAAACAAGGAGGGGCTATCACCAGACGATATTCCCCTCCATTTTTATCACATCTCAGCAAAATCGATCCTCAGCTCCTCATAGATCCCCACCTTGATCGAATCCTGAAATGTATACTGCTCCGTATCCTCATTTTCAAAATCATACACCATTACCAGCTTCTTCACAGGATCCACGATCCAGTACTCTCTCACACCGGCAGTCCTGTATTTAAACAGCTTGGTATAATAATCCATACGCCTGCTCGCCGGAGAAACGATCTCGATGATCCAGTCCGGAGCCCCCTTACATCCCCTGTCATCCAGCTTATCCGGATCACAGATAACAGAAACATCCGGTTCCACATAAGTATTCGTCTTCTCATCCAGATACACCGCAAACGGTGCGGCAAACACCTCACATTTCCCCTTGTTAGAATCTATATAGTTACCTATCTTTCTGGACAAGATACTTGAGATCCTCTGATGCATCGTATTCGGCGGCGCCATATAATAAATATGTCCATCGATCAGTTCCGCTCTTTCACCCTCCGGCAAAGCATAAATATCCTCTATCGTATAAATTCTTTCCCTCAACAGCGGCATATCTCCACTCCTCTCAAAAGCACCCGACAGATCATACACCATCATTCCGATCTGCACTCATACACCTGCAGTAGCTCCATCCGAAGCCTTCCCCACAGGCTCACACCTTAAACCGATACCCCACACCCCAGATCGTCTCAATATACTGAGGCTTGGCCGTATTAAACTCGATCTTTTCACGGATCTTCTTGATATGCACCGTAACCGTAGCGATATCACCCACAGACTCCATATCCCAGATCTCCCGGAAAAGCTCCTCCTTTGTAAAAACCCTGTTCGGATTCTCAGCCAGAAAAGTCAGAAGATCAAACTCCTTGGTAGTAAACGTCGTCTCCTCACCATTGACCCACACACGCCTGGCCGTCTTATCAATCTTAATACCACGGATCTCGATCACATCATTCTTATGCACATTGGAACCAACCAGCCGGTTATAACGCTCCATATGCGCCTTCACACGTGCAACCAGCTCACTTGGGCTGAACGGCTTGGTCATATAATCATCCGCACCAAGACCCAGTCCGCGGATCTTATCGATATCATCCTTCTTGGCAGAAACCATAATGATCGGCGTATTCTTCTCCTCACGGACCTGCCGGCAGATATCAAAGCCATCCACCTCCGGAAGCATCAGATCCAGGATGATCAGATCAAACTCCTCCTTCATAGCACGTACAAGCCCCGTATCACCACGGTTCTCGATCTCCACTTCAAAACCCGAAAGCTCCAGATAATCCTTCTCCAGATCCGCGATCGCTTCCTCATCCTCTATGATCAAAATCCTACTCATTCATCGGTACCTCCTGATATTTTCTGAGAACAAAATACATGATCGTTCCGATTCCCAGCCGGCTTGTGGCCCAGACCTTTCCACCATGATCCTCCATGATCTTCTTTACGATGGAAAGTCCGATACCGCTTCCTCCCTTGGAAGAATTTCTGGAAACATCGGTACGGTAAAAACGGTCAAAAATATACGGCAGATCCTTGGCGGCAATACCCTTGCCGTTATCCTCGATCTCCACCTGGATAAAATCACCCACATCCTTCACACGAAGCTGGATAATCCCCCTTGGCTTCTCCATATACTTAATGGCATTACTCACGATATTATGGATCACACGGCGGATCTGCTCACCATCCGCAATAACCTGCACACCCTTCTCCACATAATTGGCATACACAAGCTCGATCCCCCTGGTCTCCATCTCAAGCCCAAGCTCCTCCGCACAATCCGAAAAATAATCCTCCACATTCAGCTTGCTGAACGTATACGGAATACGGTTGGTATCGATCTTGGAATAAAAGGTCAGCTCATTGATCAGATGATCCATCTCATTGGTCTTATTATAAATGGTACGCACATACCGGTCCATCTTCTCCGGCGTATCCGCCACACCATCCATGATCCCCTCCACATAACCCTTCACCGCAGTGATCGGCGTCTTCAGATCATGGGAAATATTGCTGATCAGCTCCTTATTCTCCTTATCCATCAGGATCTTCTCTTCCGTGGACTCCTTCAGACGCTTACGCATCTCCTCAAAATCCTGGCAAAGCTGGGAAAATTCATCATTCCCCTCAACCTCCAGCACAAAATCCAGATTCCCCTCCTTGATGTTCTTGGTAGCCTTCTTAAGCTTCACCAGCGGAACCGCAATACTCCTGTAGATCCACAGCCCCACGGACAATGCGGTAAAAACAAGGATGATCGTTGCGGTCAGGATCATATCCTTGGCCATCAGCTTCACCTGGCTGCTGGAAGACTGCGGCAGCGAAATATCATAGACCATCTGGCTGGAATCCGAAGCCTGGCTGCTGCTCTCCTGCACATGCTTCGCCTGCGTCTGGCTGAACCCGTACAGACTTGCGGAAAAAAGAAGCAGCGGCAGCAGGATGATCGCAACGAAGCCCACAATAATACGTGTTTTTAACTTCATCTGTATCTCCGTCCTTTATAAATTCACACATTCACATACACGTATTATAACATAAACTATATTCCCTATCTCTAAATTTTCTATAAAAAACCCCATCTTCCAGCATCAGTATTATTCCATTTTGTTCTAAACTATGCTATCATATTTTTGTTGTCCACCCGATACCCGGCAACGGGAGGAGGTGAGTTCTTTTGGAAATTATTATCTCTTTTCTTGTTTCCTGCATGGCAAACATAACTGCCTATTACGTTTGCAAATGGCTAGACGGCAACAAGTAGGACAACGCTAACCTAGTGGTTTCTTGTCCACTATAAAAAATTAGAAGAAGCCCCCGGTATTGGCACTACCGGGGGCTTCACTCTTTGTTCTTTTGGAACTATTACTATCTCTTTTGCCTAATGGCATTATATCATATGCATTTCTTAAAATCAATATTCCTGCCAAAAGGATATATAAATATTTTTTTTGACTCTCTTACAGATACTTCTTCAGAGTCTCAACCTTGTCCAGATGCTCCCATGGAAGATCAACATCTGTACGGCCGAAATGACCATAAGCAGCAGTCTGCTTGTAGATCGGACGGCGAAGGTCAAGCATCTTGATGATACCAGCCGGACGAAGATCAAAATTCTCACGAACGATCTCAACAAGCTTAGTCTCAGAAAGCTTACCTGTTCCGAAGGTATTCACACTGACAGAAGTCGGATGCGCAACACCGATTGCATAGGAAAGCTGGATCTCACACTTGTCAGCAAGACCGGCTGCAACAATGTTCTTTGCAACATAACGTGCAGCATAAGCAGCAGAACGGTCAACCTTTGTGCAGTCCTTACCGGAGAAAGCACCGCCGCCGTGACGTCCTGTTCCGCCGTAGGTATCAACGATGATCTTACGACCTGTCAGACCACTGTCACCGTGAGGTCCGCCGATAACAAAACGACCTGTCGGATTGATGAAATACTTCGTATCCGCATCAACCATATCAGCCGGAATGATCGCATCAAAAACATACTTCTTAATATCCTCATGGATCTGCTCCTGAGTAACATCCGGATCATGCTGTGTAGAGCATACAACAGCATCGATTCTCTTCGGCTTGCCGGCCTCATCATACTCAACAGTAACCTGAGTCTTTCCATCTGGTCTTAAATATTTCAGAGTGCCGTCCTTACGAACCTTTGTCAGCTGCTGAGCAAGCTTGTGAGCCATGTTGATGGCATATGGCATATACTCCTCAGTCTCATTGGAAGCATAACCAAACTGAAGACCCTGGTCACCGGCACCGATGGAATCCAGCTCGTCCTCATTCATATCGTCCTCTTTCTGCTCAAGAGCCTTGTCAACACCCATAGCGATATCTGTGGACTGCTTGTCAAGTGATGTGATAACCGCACAGGTATCTGCATCAAAGCCATAATCCGCATTGTCATATCCGATCTCACGGATAGTATCGCGAACGATCTTCTGGATATCAACATTAGCCTTGGTTGTGATCTCGCCCATAACAAGTACAAGACCTGTTGTAGTAGCAGTCTCGCAGGCAACACGGCTCATCGGATCCTGTGCCATCATAGCATCAAGGATCGCATCGGAAATAGAGTCGCAGACCTTGTCAGGATGACCCTCAGTTACAGATTCAGATGTAAATAAAATTTTCTCCATGATCTTCTCCTTTTGTAATAAAACAATGGTTATATACATAAAAAACAGCCCGTACAATCCGGACTGTTTAAATTCTGTAAACAATCCTCTTATTGTTCGATTGCTCGCTCAGGTTGGCACCTTCCTGGGTTATCCGGGGTTGCCGTGGCTTCATAGATCCTTTGTATCTCCACCACTCTGAATAAAAGGCTATCTTTTATGAAATTTGCTGCAACACATACAATATACTTATCATACCAAAATGTCAAGAGCAATTTTCGAGAAAAAATATCACCCGCTGCTTTTTCATCCCCAATACGTAAATATTTCAAAAAAGAACCGGGCGTCCACATCGCCCGGTTCTTCCATCGATCATCCTTCAGAATGATCCGTTATTTATTTTTTCTTCTTTCTCTTAACTCCATAAGCTGCACCACCGCCAACAATGATCGCTGCTGCAAGGATTCCAACCCATACGCCGATCGGTGTATCATCGCCGGTCTTTACAGAACGTCTTGCTGTACCACTGGTATCGTTCGGAGCAGTTCCGCCCGCTGTACCATTATTCGGGATCGGAGTGATCCGATCATTTCCACCATGATTTGTTCCAGGTGTAACAGTCGGAATCGGTGTCGGCTCGGAAGAAAGACTGTTGGTGATCTCTTTTGTTACAGTATATCGGTTATCATTATTCAGTGTAACCTCACCCTGACCGGTAACTGTATACTTAAAGGTATCATCATCAACCGGATTTCCATCCTTATCCGTCTCCAGAACAGTATACGTAACACTGTTGATCTCCTGATCCTTTGGAAGATCCAACATTACCTGAACACTATCATTCTGTTTCAGAGTCACTACCTTCTCAAGCGTCAGCTCACCGTTACTCTCAGTGGAGAACACACCTGCATAGAACGTATCATCCACAGTAGAAGCAACACCATCGATCATCACATTCTTCTTAATGTTGATAAATCCGTTACGGCTGAATATATCGGAAATCTTTGTATAATAGTTATTTACATAAGCCGCTGCCTCAGTAGCACCACTATCTCCACCGATCACAACCTGATTGGACTTCTCTTCACTCTCACCATTCGGCTTCGTTACATTGTAGTAGTAAAGATTCTCCTCATCCACCTCGATCTTCGTATTCTGCTGAAGAAGATTTCCATCCTCATCCAGCTCAAATACATAATAGGTGCCATCCGGAACATCCGTCCATGTAGCTGTACCACTGGAAGCATTCTGGATATGGATATCCTGTAAATAATCATCACGGAACGGGATCGTACCTTCCGGATCCGAAAAAACGCCAACCTTATAAGTTACATCCTCTTTCGTTTCCAGAGGAATCACATTGTCGTTCTCATCAACATTATAGATCCTCTTCGTAACCTGGATCTGTGTATGCTTCTGCGGATTACTTACAGACTTCGGATAAGCCTGTACATCGTACATCCAGCCCTGCTCCTGATCTGCAAAAGGAACGGAGATCAGCATCGGTGAAACCATAACACTGCTATTTCCATCTGTCTGCACCACCAGGTACATACCCTCAGCCAAATCAGCGAAAGTCATATTTCCCTCTGCATCAGAGGACTTGGACATACCCCACACATCCACGCTTCCGCTGACGATCATAGCCGCCAGCTTCTCTGCCGCTTCATACCAGCCGTCAGCCGTCGTGATGGAATCAAAATCGATTGCTGCGGCAGCCAGTGCCTCATCCAGCACGAAATGCACATTGCCATCAAAATTCACACTACCAACCTTGTAGATCGTCAGCCCTACATCCGGCAGCGGAGTCTGGGTTCCCTCCTCATCCGCCTGCTGAACCGTCAACGTCAGATTACCTGTTTTTCCAGCTTCATAATCCCCGGCGAAAACCGGCTGCAAAACACTCGTGACCAGCATAGCCGTCAGCATCAGAACAGCCAGAAGGCTCCGGAATATTTTCCCTTGCTTTCTTCTATTTTTCATCGCTCTCTGCCTCCTCTTTCCTTTCTGAAAGCTGCTTCTTTTTCCGTTTTTTGTCCCTATGACGGACGATCAGATAAATCAGCAGGATCAGAACAACAAGCACTGCAGCGCCGCCGGCCAGAACCCTCTTCGGATCCACAACAGCAAGCTTCTGCGGTATCGTTTCGTCATTCTTTGTATCTTCCACCACATATTTCGTCCGCACTCCCCGGACAAGAAGCCTGTGGGTGTTAACTCCATAAGGGGTACACGTGATCAGAGTCACATGATCTTCACCCTCGATAATATCCAGGTCACTGGTCTCATCCGGAAGCACCGTCTTGATCTGATCCACTTTGTAGGCCAGATGCTTGCCAAGAATGTGCAGGATAAAAATATCTCCCTTTTCCATCTGATCCAGATCTGTAAAAAGCTTTGCGTTAGGAAGACCTCGATGCGCCGCCAGAACCGCATGGGTGCTCTTGCCTCCGATGGGAAGACTGGTACCCTCCACATGACCGACACCCTTTTCCAGGACCGTTTTGCTCAGTCCGTGATAGATCGCCAGTCTGGCTTTGATCTTCGGGATCTCGATACTCCCCATCAGACCATCACCGTTAGGATCCAGAACCTGGTCATAAGGATGACTCAGCTCATAAGTATCCTCTTCCTCAAAAGCATCTACAATGGCATTCACCGGATGCTCGGCATTATACTCCTTCGCCTCTTTCCACAGCCTGTCATAGTCATTGTCCGAAAGATCCGTTACCGCTTCCTCGTACTTACTGACCAGCTGGGCATTTCGATACTGGTTCCACATATCACTGATCGTAGGATAAAGGAACACCCCCGCCCCCGCCAGAAACACCAGGCCGATAATGATGTTCAGGACAACATTACTCTTTTTCTTTTTTTTCTTTTTAGCCATAAACTATTTCCTGCGTCGTTTTTTGTTCTGAACAGAATTGATACCGGCAACCAGGATCACCGCGATCACAATTCCGATCACAACACAGAGAGCAAGCATCGGAAGCGTCGGATTGGTGATTCCGGTAACCTTCTTCTCTGTTTTCTGAACCGCCTTCGCAGCCTTCATCGGAACTCTGTGTCCCCTCACCAGAAGTCTGTGCGTATTCACCGCATAAGGCGTACACGTAACCAGTGTTACATAATCATCACCCTCTGTGATACCCAGAGACTCTGTCTGCTCCGGAAGAACGGTAAGAATCTGATCCACCTCGTAGGCAAGAGTCTTACCCAGCACATGCAGGTAAAAAACATCTCCCTCTTCCACAAGATTCAGATCTGTAAAAAGTTTCGCACTTGGAAGTCCTCTGTGTGCCGACAAAATACAATGGGTACTCTTGCCGCCAACCGGAAGACTGCTGCCGAACAAATGACCGGCACCCTTCTCCAGAGACTCATCTGTCGTGTAATGATAGATTGGAATGCTCACATCGATCACAGGAATATCCACATACCCCATCATTCCATCACCATTCAGGTTCAGAAGAGACTCATATGTACTGTCCGTCTGGCCATCCCTCACGGAAAAAGCATCCGGCACACTTTCCTGCTTGATCTGTTCGTTATACTCCTGCGCTGCCTTCCACATACTGTCAATCTTCTCCGAATTCTCATCCGAAGAAACACTGCTGCTATAATTACTGATCAGCAGGCTGTCCCTGTACCGGTTCCAGGCATCACTGACCATTGGATACAGCAGTATGGACAACCCTATCAGAAACAGCAAACCAAGTCCAATATAATTTTTCTTCTTATTCTTTCTCATAGGTTTCTCCATACTGTTGTATTTACCACTCCCGGCCCCCGAAAGGGCCGGGCGGTAAAAGATTTACTACTTTATTTTAATACTTGCTTTGTCGTTGCTTATAAATAATTTTTGAATTGAATCGATCCGGCAATCAAACGATTACTCCTCGGATCCTTTTCTGCGGCTGATGAAGAAAGCACCAGCAGCGCCAGCCATAACTACAACACCGATGATAGTGAAGAGGTATGTTCCCATGCCACCTGTGGATGGAAGGGAGGAGAGTTTTGTATTGACAAATTCACCTGCATCAACAGTTACTTCAGCCGCCTCATTTGCTGTAATTGTAAATGCTTTATTATCAGAATTTACTTTATAACCTGTCGGCGCTTTTGTCTCTTTAAATTCATAGTTGCCATCAGCAAGACCTGTAACTTTTAATGTACCGTTTGTTGCTACTACTAATGTAGTTGTAGCACCATCTTCTTCATCCAGAGCAACCTTGTACTCACCATCTGTTACTTTCACAACATTAATTGGTGTTTTTGTTGCCTCAGCACCTTCTTTTCCAGCAGAAGTTACCTTTAATAACTGGAACTCTGCACCATTCAGTGGCTTTTTATTTGTGTCAACTTTCTTTAAAGTAACATTTCCCATAAAACCATTTACTTCACTCGGAGTATAAGCAACAGTATTTGCACTTGCTGTAGCACTGTTGTTATATGTGTGATCATTTTCTACGACTGCACTATATTTTACTACAACCGTTGCACCAGCCGCTATACTTTCAATAAAGTCACTTAAATCTACAGTGTATACAATCTTGCCTTCGCTATTCTTAGTAGCAATTGCTTTATTACCTGCAATTGTTTTCTTAGCACCAGCAATTGTAATTTCTTTAATCTTAAAACTGTTTTCAGCTAATCCTGTAGAAGTATCTGTAATTTTAAATTCTGTTAAATCCTCATTTTTTTCATTTTTCTTTGGTGCCATCTGTGTAGTTACTGTAAAGTTTACTTCCTGTCCTCTGTGAACAAACTTATCGTCTGCCTCTTTTGTAACCCTATATTCTGACATTTTAGCAGCTACGTTAGCTGATTCACTAGCCATATAAGTATCATTATCTTTGTAAGTATTTGCTACCATAAGACCATAAGTACCTTTGGTATCAAATGCACGAATAACATATGCACCGATTGGAAGTCCAGAAAATACATGACTTGTTCCAGTTTCTGTCTCTGTACGATCTGCGCTTTCCCGTTTATCTGCTGCATCTCTTAATCCATTAGAATTAGTAATCTTGAATGCACCGGTTTTATCATCTTCTGAGACATAAGGACTAGCCCAATCAACGACCTTCCATGTCTGATTTCCACCAGTCAAATCAAGATAGATAATATTATACACTTTCAATGTAGTATTTACATCAGCTGCTAAATTTGTAACAGTAATATCATTTGTGTATTTATCTTCTACCTTGTCTGCAAATACCGCTGTGCACATAGACAGTACCATAACCGCTGCCACTAATAATGCACCAATCTTTTTAAATAAATTTTTCATAAGGTTTGCTCCTTTCTTTCTCTGCATTTTTCTTTTTCGCCCTTCATCGGCCATTTACAATTAATGTGTTACGATCTCTTTGCTTCTTCCTCCCTTCGTTTATTATTTATAAACAACAGGAGTGCAGTTGCAAGAATCGCTACACCACTGATTGTAAATCCATAGGTTCCCGGACCACCGGAGTTTGGTAATGAATAAAGTTTAGCATTGGTAAGCTGGTAAATCTTTTCATTACCCTTTGGACTAACAGTATCATCACCATGTGTTACCGTTATATTTCTGTCGCTTCCTACTATGATTTTCCATGGTTTTGCAGATAACTGATATCCAGCTGGTGCTTTTCTTTCAACCAATACATAATTTCCAATTGGAAGGTTCTCTATAGAAACCTTTCCATTTTTGTCAGATACATACTGCTTAATCGGATCACCTGTTTGTTCTCCGTCCGTATTAGCTTTATATAAATCAAATTCAGCACCTGACAACTTCTTTGTATTGGTCTCAGCATCAACTTTCTCAAAATCAATATTCACAACTGTTTTTTTATTAGTGAATTCGGCAATTCCAACTCGTCCGTCTGTTGTATTTCCATTCTGTGGAACCTTATTTTGCTTTTTGTCTGTTCCCATAGTGAATGTAATACCATTTGACAAATCTTCAGCAATTGCACTGTCACAATTGGTTCTTTCACCTGTTACAATACTCTGTAATTCATAACTAGTGTTGTCTGAAGACTCTTTAACTACATAATCACCTCGGGACAGTTCACTTAATTTCTTATTATCAAGTTCAAGTTTTGCGTTGGCTTCACCTACAAGCTCAAATACTGCAGTTGCTTCTTTTCCGCCTTTTGCAATCTTTGCAGTTGCAGTTGCAACATCTCCATTTTTGTCTGTAATTGTGAATCTAAATGTTTCTTCCTTCTCAGCTTGTGCATCCAGTTTTTTAACGATCTGCAATTCACCAGCAATCACCTTCACAGTATAAGTGCCTGTTGATGCTACACTTGAATCAACACTAATTCCACCCTTTGGTTGTTCAACTAAATCAGGTTTTGGAGCATTTTCAGCTGTATATACTTCTTCATCCGGCTCCTTAATCTTAGCTAGTTTTTGTTTTCTTACTTCTTTTGAATATGGATGATAAGTAACCGTTAACTGATACTCCTCCACCTTTTCTCCAACTGAATTAGCAAGGTGCTCATCAGCATTTCCCCTAACTATTTTATAAGTATAAGTGAAATATCCTACTGCATCCTTAGAACCAGGATATATATACTGATATCGTCCTTCACTGCCAATGGTTAACTCTTTATCCGTATTTAATTTCTTAATATCAGCATCTTCCAAATCAGGTAATTTAACACTATTCTTACCAGCATCCATAGGCTCCACAGCCGTTAAAGTTTCCTTTTTATTGAGCTGTACAACTTTTATCGTTTCAGCAAGTTCATTTCCAAAATTCTTTGCCGTTATTGGATCACCTTTGAATACTGTTATTTTTTTACTGCCGATATTTAAATTAAGAAGCTTAACATTAACAGATGGTTGCTCAAACTCTTTAATACCACCGCCATTCAGATAAATACCTGAATCTGCACCATTAGTAGGAATCATGTTTCCACCAATGAAGTCGTCTTTCGCCTGAATCCGGAAACTTGCATTCCAACCTTTGTCATTCTCGTTCTCTGTGGCTGCATTTCCAATTCTGGCCGCCTGTTCTTTCCAGGTAATTTTAGTTGTACCGTCACCCCGTTCAACAATCGTAACTTTTCCCACTACCGAACCTGTAGTACTATCTGTCCAGATAATTTCCTTCGATCCGTCGTTATTGGTTTTAATTTTTCCTGTTCCCAGCCTACTGTTAGTTGCCAAATCATTTAACCCATCATCCGTAAGCTTAAATCTTGCATCAATCACATCTACGATTTCTTTAGGCTGCACTGTAAACAAATCACCAATACTACCAGCAATAACATTAAATGTGTTTACTAAGTCGTTTAGACCACTAGTATCATACGCATACTTCTTAGTACCATCGCTAGATTTAGTTGCTATATATTGGCTCAGAAATTCGCTTCCGGTTATTGATTTATGACGGTAGTATTCGTATTTGTATCCGTGTCCGCTGTTACTTGATGTAGAAGAATGTCCTAATTTCCAGTTAAAACTACCCGCATCATTAAGCCCAACACCAACCGTATACAAAGTTGCCTGTTCTTTTATAGAATTCGCATTATTAACTGCATTATTGGCAACCATACAATTCCAGTTATCATTATTATTATGTCCTGGCAAACCATCTGTCATAAACACTACATACTTATTTTTTTCGTGCTTTGCACTTGATAACTGATTTCTAGCAGTCGCCAATGCAACTCCCATTGGTGTTCCACCGGAAGCATCCTTGTTATCAATTGTACGCTTTAAACTTGACACATCTTCATTGTTGTTTAATTGCTTAAATTTCGAATTCGTTATTGAAGTATTACCTCCCTCACTTCCACTATACCAGATTATTGCTATTTCACTCTCCGGTGATTTAGACTTTAAGGTATCTATAAAAGTGTTCGCTGCATTTTGTAATGCTACAAGCTTGCTAGTATTAGTATTAGCTATGCTATCATTCATAGAATCACTAGCATCCAATACCATTACTACACTCGCACCTTGTGCCTCCACATCTCCTTCGCGTCCAGTTGTTTCTGCATTCAGATTAATCTTATAAATTCTATTCTCATAATCAACAACTTTGGCTGTTTTGCTACTGGTAAGATTATTTTCGGCTTCTTCCTTCTCAGTGTAGTTAATGATCTGTTTGTTCTCAATTTCATTCGTACCATCTGCTTTATAAAGCTTAGCAGTTGCCTTATTATTTTCAACTGATACTTTTACTTTATAACTCTCTGTAGATTTAACATAGCCAGACGGTGCCTCTGTTTCTGTCAATGTATAAGTTCCGACTGAAAGATTTTCAAACTTCAAAAGACCATTTTCATCAGATGTTACATTATACGTTTTCGCTGAATCACCATCCAATGTAAGAGTAAATTTTGCTCCAGGTAATGACTGATTGCTTGTATTTACCTTTGTAATTTCGAGACTGGCTACATTGTTGCGTGTATTAGTAACCGCTACCTTCGCATCACTACCTAACTCAATTTTTCCTGATGCTTTATCAGTTGTATTAACATCCTCTGCCGCCTCAATACTGTACTCAGGATTTCCATAATCCGTTGGATTAAGATTGATCTCGTTAACCTCAAAGCTTGTTCCAGCTAAAATTTGTTCAAGAACTACTGTGTATCCTGCAGGAACTGAAGAAACAACACCATTAACTGCACTTCCACACACAGTCTTATTTTTTGCCTTCTTTAATGGTCCATTTTCACTTGTATAATAATTTCCTTCAGAATCTTGCAGATAATAATTTCCTGTATACTTCTGACCATTCAACTTTATCTCAAAATCAAATTTATCATTTACAGGAATATCCCCTTTAATCTTTTTGGTAATACACAGCTTACGACTATTTTTCTCACTACACTTGTTAGTAAAAATTACCCATGGTCTACTGCCAACTGTAGCTTCGTTAGAAATAACATTTCCATCCTGACTTGTTGTCACTTCATCATTGATGAAAACCTTATCATATTCGTTCTTTGATACACCAAGTTCTTTAATCCTATATTTCGTATTTGCCTTAAGTCCAGAAAAAGTTGCGTACTGACCAGGTTTCAATGTAAATACCTTATCCTCACTGAATTCAACTTTTCTACCATCGTCTAAAATACCATTAGGAGTTGATGGAACATAATTTTCTTTTTCATCCTTAACAAGTAACTGAAATTTAAACTTTACATCTGCATACTTCTCTTTATCTGTATTACTCAACTGTTTCTGAACCTTAACAGACCCATCCGGAACTGTTGGAAGATTGAACTTAAGCTTACAGTTGGAATCACCCTTACCTCTTTCGAGATAATAGAAATTAATTGTATGCACTGTGTAATCTTTGAAAATATCCTTTCTGCTAACAAAATCTCCTTCTTTTTCTGCTCCTGCCTCTTTAAATAAATTTTTTAAAGTATAATTGTTACTACCAACTTTAACTGTACCCTCAGCAAAATCAATAGAACCAGACACTGAATTATGAATACCACCAATATCCAACACCAAAACGCCATCGATGTAAACCCATACATCATCATCTCCAGAAAACTCAAATACCATATTATTACCATTAATTTTTCCGTCTTTTGGCTGAATGAATTTAGCTGACATTGTCATACCAAAATGGAAATCTGGAGATTTTTCTGAAATTTGAGGAATACCCCAGTATTTATGATCACCTAATGTATTGAATGGAAAGAAACTTCCATGTTTCGAACCTTGTTGTAGGTCTATTGGATCTTTACTACTTCCTGGTACCTTATATACAGTAAACTCTTTTGTATTTTTATTAAACTGTGCAAAATTTTTAGTACTATCATATTCATAGTAACCATCTGCATCTTGTTTAAATAAGTAATTTGCATCAGAATAAAACTCCTTGCCCGTACCTTCCTTCGTTGAGAATAAATACGAACTACTCTCTTTTTTACCCTTATCTACTATCGGATATGAATCTTCTCCCAATCTCTTTTGCATAATGCCAAGAGAGAGATCAGATGGCCCTCTATACTTATTATAATCCTCGTTTCCTCCATCACTTCCATTACTAAACTTCAAAGAATGACCTTCATTTATTCCAGCAGTATCGTAATTAAACATATTGATAGTAATACCTCTTTTAGCACTATCAACAGTTTCCTCCACACCATAACTACTAGTTGTCTGTACAGAAGTGAAATCATCTGCCAACCATACAACTGAGAAAGTAGAAAAACTCTCTGTTTCAAAGTTTGCACTTTCAATCTCTCCATTGTCGGTTGTACTTACTTCAGCCTGTCCATCGTTGCTCATATTAACAACTTCTGTGACATTACCATTTGCATCCTCCACAAAATGTACCAGAGATACATTCATGTTTTCCTGTGCTGTATCTGTTTCAGCTACATCTTCTGGGATTTCTGCTTCTTTGTAGGCTATAGATACCCTGACACTTCCGTTCTGCGCTTCGATCTTAGTTCCATCGTCATTCAGAAAACTAATATCGTATGCAAGAAAACCTGCTACTGTATAACTCTCATTTTCTGCACCCTCGTGAAGCTGTTTCTCGATATCTGCATACTGGTCAGAACCTTTCTCGATCGGAGTCACAACAAACTGTGCACCTTCCGGAATAACGCCCTTCGCTGCTGTTGCAGTTACAACTACATTACCAACTTCCTGGGAATAAGAAACTTCTTCGCTTTCCAGAACATCCTCAGGCTCTTCTGCCTCATCACTGCTGTCAACAACCTGTGCCATATCACTTCTTATGTAAGCCTCGGTTCCTTCCCAGGAAACCTTGTACCAGGTTGCTCCGTCCTCTGCTGTTACGGTATCCAGAAGTGTGAACTGTGTTCCTGCGTTTACAGTTGCCAGAACCTCTGCCTCGATAGATGGGCTGACGCGAAGATTCGTATCGTCTCCCAGAACCTCGATCAGGCTTGTCTCACCATTCTCATCTGCTGCCGGAACCTCCTCCGGGCTCGCAATATCCTCTGCCGGTTCTTCCACCACATCCGGATCCTCTGCCGGCGCTTCGGTAGGTTCAGCATCCGGATTCTCTGCTGCCGGTGTCTCAGCTGCATCCTGCTCAGGCTCGTCCGAAATATCCATTCCGTCCGTAAGCTCCTCTGATGCGATAGGCACCTCGTCCTCATTACCGGAAACAGCTTCCGCCTCGACATCTGCTGTCTCAGGAGAATCCCACATAACGGCAAAAACAGCTGCGTTGCCAGTCTCAACCTGAAGTGTCTGGATCTGTTTGCCCTCGTTGACATTCAGAACCTTCAGATCCTCGTTGGCCTGTAAGGTGTTAACATCAGTATCACCGGTACTGCTGTTATAATGAAGCTTCTCAACGGTTACACTCGTGCTGGCTGCATCGGTAAGCTCCGGTGCTGCCGGTGTCTTGTACTCAAAAGTTACTCTGACTCTGCCGTTCGGCTCGACTCTGTTTCCGTCGCCATCAGCAAAATACACATCATACGCAAAAAAACCTCTCAGGCTGCTGCCCTTGTCTGTAGCTGCTGCTGAAAGCTTCTGAGAAACTGTATCATAAGATACGGATGAATTCTCGTTTACGCTGTCAGCCTTCAATGCTGTATTCTGCGGAAGAGCTCCGTCCTCCAGTGCCTCTGCTGTTACTTTAACAGAATCATTTTCATATGTAAGCGTCGATTGCTGCGCCTGTTCCGTTTCCTCCTGGTCAGCGCTGCTTACATCCGGTGTCGATTCTTCGGCCGCTGGTTCAGATGTAATTTCGCCATCTGTAAATATATCCTCCGTTCCATCTCCGAACGCCTCACTCGCGGAGATCGTATATGCACTCGGCATACAGGATACCATCAACGCCAAAGCCACCATAAATGCCAGGAGTTTTCTGATCTTATTATTCCTTAATTTTTTCATACCTTTCCCGCTTTCCTATGTGTGCATTAACGTGTACTGTATTTCTTATTACTTTACTTCTGTTTATATTCCTTTCTCTTAAAAAAGCTTCATGTTTTTAGCCGGTGAGTAAACAGGTTACACCTTTTCAGTATTTTACCCTTATGTGATTGTAGTGTCAATATACCAGGCATTTTTGGTAAGGATATTGACATTATCAGATGCTATCGAGAATCAGTCTTCAACTCCTCCTTCTTAACTTACTCGTTTACTGGTTCTTTTCGCCTGATTTCTCCGATAAAATCTGACTATTCGTGATATTTATTATACAACACTACCAGTTGTTTTGTAAGGCCCGTTTTTTCAAAAAAAAGTGCCTCTGTCACTATTTTAACATGAATTTTTTCAGCTCATCCCGCTTCTTGACATTCAGCTTGCAAAAGATATCCGTAAGGTAATGCTTGACAGTATTAATGGAAATCCCCAGATGCTCTCCGATCTCCTTATTGGTCCATCCCCCACTTGCCAGCATGGCAATAGAAAACTCCATCGTCGACAGCTCCCCCGTAACCTTTCTCCGGTTTTCCGGATTATGAAGCGCCATCCAGCCCCTGCTGAAAGAAATCACACCCTCCGTGATCCGCTGATACGCCTCCGGATCCCGGTTCCGGATACAGGCCTCGATCAGCCCCCGCAAAAGCCCATGATGCTCAATAAAAGGCTCCAGAAACCCATCCATCTTCGCCAGCTCCCAGCTCCGGAGCATCTCCTCCTGTGCCTCCTGCTTATGCTTTCGGTTGATCGCACACACCGCCATCATACAGTGGATATACGTCATACTGATCGGATACGACCTCTCCGCCATAAACAAAGCAGCCTTCCCCATCCCATAAGCACTCCATATCTCCCCGTTAAGATAAGTATGGTGCGCCATCACATACGTGGCAAAAAGCCTCAGCCCCTCAGGAAGCATCCTGCTGTACTCCCCAAAAGCAGGCATCCCATCCGTAGGCAGATGAAGCAAAACCGCCCCCACATACCCCGCCAGAAGACAGGACGCATAAACCCTTCTTCTTCATAGCAATCTTCACACAGGACTGGATTCCCTCCATCCCCCGCTTAGCCGCCGCCACATTCCCCAGCGTCAGATTAGAATACCCATACAAAATACACGCCGAAAGCTTCAGCTCAATAATCCTGCTGGACAGATACCCCCTCGTGATCTCACAACACTCCTCCGCCTGCCCCGTAAAATAAAAAAGCTCAGCCCGCGCAATATTCCTCAAATCCACATCCACAAACCCCTCAACAACCTCCCGAGCCCTCCCAGGCTCAAAAGACGAATTCAAAAGCGGCAAAACCACATAATCACACATACAACCCACTCTCCTCCAAAACCCAGGCAGCCCTCAAAAAGACCACCCTCAAAACCAAACCAACAAACCTCCGAAGCCCTCACACAAGCCACATCAACACACATCCGAAGCCCATCTCTCAAGCCACATCAGCACACATCCGAAGCTCATCTCTCAACCCTCATCAGCACACATCCGAAGCTCTTCTCTCAAGCCACATCAGCATACATCCGAAGCTCATCACACAACCCTCATCATCACACATCCGAAGCTCTTCTCTCAAGTCCCACAAAACAGTCACCAAAACTCCGGATATCAATCAACCAGTCAATCAGTCAACCAATCAGGCCAACCATATTTTTCCATAATTATAATCCAAAATACTCCAAAAATAAATTTAAATATTACACAAAAACACCACACCCTATCCAAAACAGCCTCTATCCCCCAATCCCCTCACGACAAATCGCCAAAAACTCACCCCACCCACATCCAACGCAGCGCCGATGCCCTACCACCTCCCGGCACATCACAAGGAAACTCAGCCCCTGCAGCCATCCAGCGCAGCGCTGATGGCCCACCACCTCCCGGCAAACCACCACACCTC
>ENA-OQIK01000183-OQIK01000183.1-human-gut-metagenome-genome-assembly--contig:-NODE-183-length-53145-cov-14.806531_pt1 | contig 53145 bp, 50 predicted proteins | sample MGYA00242578_ERZ504743 | MGnify/ENA primary metagenome ERZ504743 (study PRJEB26092, sample SAMD00036441) | human gut metagenome | host: Homo sapiens | study: EMG produced TPA metagenomics assembly of...
TCACATCTGCAGCAGTAATTTTATCAATCGTGGGATTTGTATCATCCTGATCAATACATCCTTTATAACATTGACAGACCCCACATCCCTTACAAGGTGTTATATGATATCACATGCTCCGCTGACTGCGTCCTTTGCACTTTCCACTCCTTTTTCTTCAGAGATATAAGCTTCCGCTGTCTTCTCAAGCGGTTCCTTTGTCTTCTACAATGTGATCCAATGCAGCCAGCGGCTCAAGTCCTTTCTCCTTCGCGATTGTCGCACGTGTGCGGCGCTTTGGACGATATGGGCGATACAGGTCTTCTACTGCCACAAGCGTTTCCGCTGCCAGAATCTGTTTCTTTAATTCTTCTGTCAGTCTCTGATTAATATCCATTCTTTTTAGTTCTTTCCACTTTCATAGGCGTTCTGCACCCGTTCGGTCAGCACTTTTCCACCGTTTGCATACCATTCTATCACAAAAGTATCAAAGTAATCCACTGGTTTCTCCCCACTAATGATCTGAAGAAATGCTTCCTGTTCCAGTTCCTGTAATTCTTGCGGAATTTCTGCATTTACATTTTCCAGAGGCAATGTCGATGTACTTGTTATTCCTGCCTTCTGCAGTTCCCCCACAGCCTGAATTCTTGACGCATACGCCGCCCATCCATTCGCGGTTGTCAGCTGTCCATTCAAGTAAGATTTACATGTATTAAAATAAGACTTTTCCAAACCGCTAAGCTCTGATACATCAAGCGTCTTATCCAGTGCTGCCTGAATATGTTCTGTCGTACGGTAAAGTGCATCCTCATAATCCACATTAATATTCAGTGGCCGGGCCGTCGGATCTACATTAATAGAAAAATAATCATTCACTTCTCTTGCCGCACTATCATTTGCATATCTAGACTGATCAAAAATCGCACTCACATACTTTGCTACAATTTCCGGATGCTCATATCCTTTACGCACCACCACATACATCCACTGGTCATACGATTCAAAAACTGATATCTTCTGCGTCTCATTTACCTGTTCTTTGTCTAAAAGATACGGTTTCCACTCTGCATTTGAATCGACATTATATGCTGCACTCAACGGGTTATTCGGAGCCCACCAGCGTCCATAGATAGCACCGCAATGTCCGGTTTTTAACAGATCATCTATGTTTTCCGTCTTTCGTAGCAGGAATCTCTGGTCGAGTATCTCATCCTCATATAGATTGTGAAGTTTCAAAAGCGCTTCTTTTGTTTCCTGTGTTACTGACCCATAAACTACATTTCCATTTTTATCCAGGATCCAGTGACATGGCATTGCACCGGCATGTATAAAAGTTGCATCCACTCCATAAGTCTGATCCGCACCGGCAACCACGTCTGTACTACAGGCAAGGCCGATTGTCTGACCGTCTCCTGCTGCATCCTGTTCTACAAATGCCCGGATCACTTCCAACGCTTCTCCTACTGTTTCCGGTTCCTTTAATCCCAACTTCTCAATCCAGTCTTTCCGCAGCCAAAGAAGCGGAGTTCCATCGTCAATCACCGTATTCGGAAATGCATATAGCTTTCCATCCACGGTTGCAGACTGTAAAAGAGAATCTCCATAACTTTCATACATTTCTTTGATCGTATCTGTCGTACACTCTTCATACGTTTCTGTAAGTTCTTCGATCAGGCCTGCTTCAATCAGGCGGAGCAGGTTATCTCTTCCCTTCACAACAAGCACGTCTGGAATATCACGATCTTCAATCGCTACATTGACCGCCTCTTCATAAGTATTGCCATCCTGCAATTCAAAGACATCTTCATTCTGAATATTAAGTATTTTCTTCAAATATCTCGTATATGCATTATTTTCGTACGTATCTCCTACAGGAAGATTCGAATTATTCGCCCCTGCAATCTTGCCAAGTGTATAGGTAACAGTCTCAGGATATTTCCCAAGTGGTGTATGCATCGCTTTATACATCAGCTTTCTTTTCACTTCAACTGCATTGCTTGCACCAGACTCACTTTGAGATGCTTCTAACTGTTCCATCTGTCTTTGACTTTCCTTCGTCTCAAAATAGGTTCCGCACCAAAGCATCAGCAATAAAATTAATGCAAGCTGGGCTGAGAGAATTCGCTTTTTCATATCGTTTTTCATAACACCTTCGCCTCCGTGTTCTTCGGAATTCGGATAAAGACCCGCGTTCCTTTTCCTGGAGTACTTTCTATCTTCATCTCACCTTTTTCTCCATAAAGGACATGGATTCTGTCACAGACATTTCGCACACCATAACCGGAGGACTGATATGTCAGAATCTGATCCGCCTTCTCCTGCGTCATTCCCGCACCATTGTCCCTGATTTCAAAGAAAATGTGCTCAGCCTCTTCACGAATCGTCAGCCACAACGTCGGATTCTCATTATCTGACACATCAATTCCATGATCGATTGCATTTTCTGCAAGTGGCTGCAGGATCAACTTCGGTATCAGATAATCATTAAGACCATCCGAAATCTGTTCAACCACACGGAACTCATTATCATGCATAACAAGTTGGATTTTGAGATATGCACGGATGTTATCAATTTCTTTTGCCACTGTAGTCATTGTTTCACCACGATTCAGGCTTGTCCGATAATAAGTAGACAGTGCCAATGTCACATGACTGATTTCATCCTCCCCCGCTTCAATTGCTTTCCAGTTGATGATTGAAAGCGAATTATAAAGGAAATGTGGATTGATCTGTGCCTGCAGTGCTCTCATCTCACTGTTCTGAAGCTGGATCTTACTTTCATATACTTCTGAGATCAAATGGTTCATCTGATCCATCATGCGCCGAAATGACCGGATCAGCACACCCACCTCGTCTTTGGATTTACTCTGCACGGTAACTTTACGAAGTCCCATATTAATCAGGTTCATATTTTCAGTCAATAACTCCAACTGCGATACCATACGGAGGGAAAAAACATATCCCAGAAAACTCAGAAGAAGAACACTGATCAAAATAATCGGAATATTTTTGAGCAAAAGCTTATGGATTGCGTTTTCACTTACTGCCTTTGGACGATAGATATAGAAATTCCATCCTGTATCCTTCATTGTCCGCCGTACCAGATAATAATTCTCACTGATACCTTTCAGACTCTCAATATCCTTCGGACGATATTTCTTATCCATAGAACACTCGGCATAGACAATATTTCCATTATCATCCTGAATCATGCCTCCTGTATTATCTGTGAGCTGGCTCATGAATGGTTCAAGAACTTTTTCATAATCCAGACGCATCTCCAACACCGCTTTGATCGTATCATTGTCATAGAATTTCCGACTGGCAATGATTGATTTATTCACACCGCGAGTGATGCTCCACTGCATTAATGTTCCCTCATTCAACCTGGAATACCACTGTTGATTCTCCGCTTCCGACATTGGAAGAAGTGTATCTCCATGTGGCACTTCTATATTGTCAGAATATAATGTAATGCTCTGGATCTCTTTGTGATAGATCGTCGGCATCTGCAACAGTGGATCAGCCACCTTCACATATTTCAAATACTTCTCATAATCCGACTCTGTCTCCACATCAAAAATATTCCTGAGATTTTGAGAATAAGACAGATAATCAACCAGGTTCTTATAGATCTGAGACTGATTCTCAATCGAACTCACTGACTGTTCCAACATTTTCTCCAGATTGTACTGTTCCTTCTCTCGCAATTGATTCATCATGCCATACTGCATGGAAAAAGCAAGGAATCCTACCGGAACCAGTCCTGCAATCAGCATCAAAACAGACAGTTTTTTACGAAATTTCAGATTTTCAAATCGATGGATCAACTTCCGTATTTGTTTTTTCATCCGCCGCTATTCCTTTCCTGCATGCTTCCGGTGTATCTCCGAAAAACTCTCTGAAACTTCTGCAGAAGTATGAGTTATTGGAAAATCCTACTTCTTTCGCAATTTGGGAGATTTTCATATTCGTTGTCTCTAAAAGCTCTTTTGCTTTATTCATTCGCACTTCACGGATAAAACGGTTCAGTGTCATCCCTGTTTCTTCTTTAAATACAGCACTTAAATATCCCGGTGACAGAAAAACCATTGCGGAAAGTGTCTCTGCTCCCAGATCCTTTTCCTTATAATGGTGATAAATATATCCCTTCACGGTTGTAACTTCTGATCGGAACCCATCTTCCTGCTCTTGCATGCAATGTTCATATTCCTGAAGTACTTCTTCTACTATAGCAATCACATCATTAAGGTTTCTGCAGCGATATAATCGATCCACTCTCTTTGAAAGCATCTTTTCATCCAGCCCTTCCATCTGGTCGAGCAATTCTTTCATAATTCCAGAAAATACAAACTTTACATACATATCCGAAAATTGCTTATGCGCACGATATTTTTCTTCCAGTCTCTGAAAATCCTGACGGAGATGTGGCAGATCTTTATATTGAATATCTTTCGTAATCTGTTCCATGATTTCAGAATCTTCTGCCGGATCAGCTTTCTTCTCTTCCTGCTTCTCCCCGTGGAAAAACAGATGCTGACGTGGCTGATAGAACTGCTCTTCTAACATTCCTTCCAGCACCTTAAATTCCTCTGCCAGATTTTTTCCATCTTCGATTTCCTCACTGACTGCAAAATAACATTCACTGTCAAACTGTTGCGCAAAAAAACGATACATTTTCTCTACGATTCCATGATAATCTGCATATTTTTCCGTGAACAAAAAGATGGATTCGTTCGAATTCAGATTCACATAATGAAACTCTCTCTGCACCTCTTCCTTCAGGCTCATCAGGAAATGTTCCTCTTCCGTTTCGAAGAATCCATTTGAGGCACTGACAAGAACCATACGGGTAAATTGGGACAGATCATCTTCCATTCCATCTGTAAGTTTCTTAAACTGAACAAAATCTTCCTCTTTTCCCCCATACAGATATTTCAGTAAAAAGTATTTTTTCAGATAATCTTCTTTCTTTTCCTGCTGCTCTTTTTTCTCTATCTTAGAAGAAATATTTTCCATCACTCGTTGAAAAGTCTTATGGAATTCCTCCGGATCAACCGGCTTCAGAACATAGTCCACAACTCCATACCGCAATGCTTCTCTTGCATAAGAGAAATCATTATATCCGCTGAAGATCACGATTTCCATATCCGGATGATCTTCTCTCACTGCTTTCGTCAGCTCCAGTCCATTCATATAAGGCATCTTTACATCCGAAAATAAAATATCCACATGGTTTGATTCTAATACTCCCAGTGCATCCTTTCCATTCGTTGCTTCTAGGATCTGGAATTCTCCTTCCTCCCTCTTTAACAGAAAGCGGATTCCCCTTCGCTCCAGTTTTTCATCATCCACGATCAATATTGTAATCATTTCCCCACTCCTCCCACACGTTCACTTTACATTTTCACTATTCCTTTTATAACGTCCGAAAACAGCAGGGAATGTTCACTCACTCTCTGCTGTCTTTTTTTAATTTTTATAATTCTATTTTAATTCATTTTTTAGACAATGTCCACACTAGCCTTTAACCGCTCCGGCTACAACGCCTTCGATAATATATCTCTGGCAGAACAGGTAGAAGATGATAATCGGCACAATTGCAAGAACCAGAGTTCCCATCATTGCTCCCATATCTACAGAACCGTATCCACCTTTCAGATACTGAACTGCCATCGGCACTGTCTTATATTTTCTCTGATCCAGTACGAGTGATGGAAGCAGGTAGTCGTTCCAAATCCACATTGCCTGAAGAATTGTAACTGTTACGCAAGTCGGCTTTGCAATCGGAAGTACAATTCTGAAGAATGTCTGGGTTGGTGTACATCCATCAATCATTGCAGCCTCTTCAATCTCCAATGGAATGGATTTCATGAACCCGGTAAACATAAAGACGGAAAGTCCTGCACCAAATCCAAGATAGATCACAACCAGTCCCCACGGATTTCCCATATGAAGCATATTTGCGATCTTGGATAATGTAAACATTTCCATCTGGAATGGCACGATCATTGCAAACAGGCAAAGCATGTAAAAGATCTTTGTAAATTTTGTCTTCACGCGGCAGATATACCATGCACACATGGAGCAACATAAGATAATCACTGCTACAGATAAGATTGTGATAAATAAACTCCATCCAAATGCCTGAATCAGCCCTGTCTGCTTAATACCACGGGTATAGTTCTCTAATCCGACATACATCTTTCCGGTCGGTATCTCGAACGGTGCTTTACTGATATAGACTTTTTTCTTAAAGGAGTTGATAAATACCAGTATGATCGGATACAGATACAGCAGGCTGAGTAGTGTAAAAATAACGGTTAATAATGTACCATGTTTTACTTTTTTATTCATTACTGCTGCACCTCCTTTGATGTTGTCAGTTTATTCTGGATCAATGCAATCACTCCTACGATAATAAAGAAGATAACTGCTTTCGCCTGTCCTACACCTTCCCAGCCAGTTCTTCCATAGAATGTATAATAGATATTCAGGGCAAGCATTTCTGACATCTTATCCGGTCCACCGTTTGTCAATGCAAGGTTCTGGTCAAAAAGTTTAAATCCGTTTGTAAGTGTCAGGAAGGTACAGATTGTAATGGATGGCATAACCATCGGAATTGTAACATATCTTAAAAGCTGTACTTTATTCGCTCCATCAATCTGTGCTGCCTCGATCAGCTCTCCAGGAATATTCTGGATTCCTGAGATGTAGATGATCATCATGTATCCAACCTGCTGCCAGAGCATCAGGATAACCAATCCCCAGAAACCATATTTTGAAGAATATGTAAGTGTTTTCTGGAAATGTGCCAGAATACCATTTAATAACAGCTGCCATACATATCCAAGTACAATACCACCGATCAGGTTCGGCATAAAAAATACAGTACGGAAAATATTGGTTCCCTTAATATTCTTTGTCAAAAGCATTGCTACCGCAAATGCAAAAATGTTGATCAATAATACTGTCACAATTGTAAATAATGCGGTAAACCAAAGAGAGTGAAGAAAATCTCCGTCTCCAAGGATCTTTGCATAGTTGCTAAGTCCAATAAATTTAGCGTCTGTCACCGTTGTGAACTTGCAGAACGAAAGATATACGCCTAACACAAACGGTGCAAGGAAACCTATCGTGAATGCAATCAGCGTCGGTAATACAAATACCGGAAAATATCTCTTTATTGCTTTTTGCATGTTCTTCTCCTCCTGTCTTTCTTTTCTGTAAAAAGCCTTTCTGCGCCTTTGCTTTTCACAATTCTAATTACATAATTTCAGCCTGCCCCGGTATGCTCGTTGGCAGGCTGTTTGATCTTCTTCTCTATTTCACAGCCTTTTTATCTGCCTATCCTGTGAAAAGTCTTTTTTATTCGTTTGCTGCTGCGTATTCTTCAGCCCATCCATCAACAAATGCTGTCTGTACACTATCCCATGCGCCTGTACCCTGTGCATAGTTCAGAAGAGCTCCACCAAGATTGTTTTTCCAGTTCTCAGATGGCATTGTTGTAAAGTTCCAGCTTACTGGTGTCTTTCCTGCCTCTGTATACTCAGCATTTGCTTTTACAAGCGGGTTGTCCGGAAGGTAATCTGAGAATGTTGTGAACGGTGTTACAAATCCCATCTCGTTAGCCAGCATGTCACGACCTTCATCGCTCTCAACTACCCATTTCATAAAATCAAGTGTTGCCTGAATGTCTTCTTCTGAAGCGTTCTTATTTACACACCAGTAGTTCTCAGATCCTGTACAAAGTCCCTGATTTTCTTCTCCATCAACTCCGATGTAGATTGGAAGCATTCCCATATCTTCATCTGCTACTTCATTATCTTTGATATCATTGTAAGCCCATGTACCATTCTGATAGAATACTGCTTCGCCAAGTGCAAATTCACTTGCTGCGTCATCTCCTGTCTTAGAAGAAATCATAGATGGCTCACATGTAGAGTTGTTCAGATACAGATCCCAGATCTGTTTGTAGTTGTCAACGAATCATGAAAGCTTATCTCAGCCTATAATGAAAATAGGATACTGACTCCACTACTTTTTTCACTTCTCTTTTTGCCTTACAATAGTCTTAGGCAGGATTAAGTTTGATTGCACCTTGGAGGATTTGCACCCCGTTTGTCAACGTAAATGATTTGCCCTTGAGCACAGCATATTGTCGCACCTTTTATGAATAGCACGAGTAGCAAAGTCCGTATTATCTCGGGCAAATCTCCTGCCAATTCTATAGTAAAGGAGTTGTTCTGTATGAAAGACCTTCTGGAAATTTCCTGTGGACTGGATGTCCACAAAGAAAAAATTGTTGCATGTATCCTGACTGGTCCTCTGGGCAAGCCAACCCGTTCTGAAATCCGTGAGTTTTCTACATTGATTCCGGATATGATAGCATTACGGCATTGGATCGTTTCTAAAAACTGCCATCATGTAGCTATGGAAAGCACCGGTATCTATTGGATGCCGATTTATGAAATACTGGAGGATGCTTTCTCTGGTGACATTACCCTGCTTGTTGTAAATGCACGCCATATGAAAAATGTTCCTGGCAAAAAGACCGATATGCGGGATTCCGAATGGATTTCCACCTTGCTTCGCGCCGGACTTTTGAACGGAAGTTTTATTCCCGAAAAAAGAATTCGGGAATTCCGCGATCTAAATCGTTACCGTAAGAGTGTCATCCGCGATATTACATCACAGAAGAACAGGATTGAGAAATTTTTACAAAGTTCCGGCTTCCGTCTATCATCCTTTATTTCTGATATTTTTGGCGCTTCGGGTAGAAACATCATTCTGCATTTAATTGAACATGGGCAGATTGATAAAACTGCTTTAGATTCTTGTCTCAAAACCAAGACCAGAAACCGTATTGATGAAATTCTCATGTCCGTGAACGGAACACTGTCAGAACACCAAAAGGCATTTTTAAAGATTCTCATGACTCATTATGATTCTTTAAAGAAACATCTTGCTGAAATTGAAACAAGTCTCGAGGAAGATATGGCTCCATTTGCCCTGCAGGTTGAGCAGTTGAATAGCATCTATGGAATAAGCACAACTGCTTCCTGTGCAATTATTGCTGAAATCGGTATTGATATGAAGCCGTTTAAAACTGCGGAACACATCTGCTCATGGGCCGGTCTGTGCCCAGGTAATAACGAAAGTGCAGGAAAACGAAAAAGCACCTCTGTCACAAAAGGCAATCCTTACATAAAAAGTATGCTCTGCGAAATTGCCTGGGTGATTGCAGGGAAACGCAACACTTATCTTTCGGCATGGTACTGGAGAATCAAACAGAAAAAAGGAGCCAAAAAAGCGATTGTCGCACTTGCCCGAAAACTTCTTGTCATCATCTACACAATGTTAAAACAAGGAACTCTATTTGACGAATCCTGTTTTGAAACAAGACGTAAGCACTGTGAACAAAAACAGCTTTCTCGTTATATACGGGAATTGGAAAAGCATGGTTATCATGTGGAAGCTCAAAGCTAGCCTTTCTTAAATACGATCAATGTCTCACTACAGGCAGCCAATACTGTGACTGCTTTATAGTGATGCTTTCATAATTGTTGAAAACATTTGTTGTCAAGGTTCAGTTTTTTTGCTATGTGTTTTATTTTCGTAGCAAGGTGCTCCGACTACTGGAAAGTAGTCGGGGATTTTTTCTATCATACCTAAAATTTAAGCGCTTACTCTTATTTTGTGTAGAATTCATTTGTAGATACCTTCCTTATTCTGCTCATTTGCTAACTGGCCGGTCAGCAATGACAGTTTAACTTAGGTATCTATTTTTGTAAAATCATTTACTCTCTACACTTTAAATTATACAGGAAGCTACTTACACTAGGAGACAAAACACCCCTCTGTATTACACAGAATGATTTTTTATAAAAATTTAATGCCAATGTGGTCTGCTCAAACATTTTATTGTTTTGCAGTATTAAAGCGTTCATCTCAATTTAAAACTGATCGATATACGACCAGTTTTAAATCAAGTTATCCTTTAAACATAATAACGCTTATTTCCCATAAAAACAATTATTCATATTCCCCGGTGCTACATTACCTTTAGCAACCAACCTCACTTCAATCGCTTCCATTCGTCTCGAATAGCCTTCACTTCCGGCCTTCTCTCCGTTTTTTGCCCAGCCCAGCCATCCGTAATCCTGACAGTGTACCCGATAATATATATCATATTTTTCAGCTGCTTTCCTTGTCAGCCGGATCTGGATTGCCTCCAGCCGTCTTGTTCCGTCCGGCTTTCCGTTTATCTCACCATTTTCTGACCAGTCTTCCCAGCCTTCATTTTCAGTATACGTTCTATACTGTACGCTTCCATCAATGCCAGAAGACAATCTTAGGCTGATACTTTCCAGTTTCTTTGATTCTCCTACTGTACCACTTTGTCCTCCATCCGTAACATAGTTTGTCCAGCCTTGTTTTTCCACATATGTTCTATAATGAATGAAGTTTGAGTTTGGGTTTACTGCAAATGAAACCGTTCCATCTTCAGACATTGACTGTCCTTTAGTAACCAATTGTATTTCAATTGCTTCCATTCGTCTCGAATAACCTTTACTTCCGGCCTTTTCTCCGTTTTTCGCCCAACCCAGCCATCCATAATCCTGGCAGTGCACCCGATAATATATATCATACTTTTCAGCTGCTTTCCCTGTCAGCCGAATCTGGATTGCCTCCAGCCGTCTTGTTCCGTCCGGTTTTCCGTTTATCTCGCCATTTTCTGACCAGTCTTCCCAGCCTTCATTTTCAGTATACGTTCTATACTGCACGCTTCCATCAATACCAGAAGACAATCTTAGACTGATACTTTCCAGTTTCTTTGATTCTCCTACTGTACCACTTTGTCTTCCATCCGTAACATAGTTTGTCCAGCCTTGTTTTTCCACATATGTTCTATAATGGATGAAGTTTGAGTTTACTGCAAATGAAGCTGTTCCATCTTCAGACATTGACTGTCCTTTAGTAACCAATTGTATTTCAATTGCTTCCATTCGTCTCGAATAGCCTTCACTTCCGGCCTTTTCTCCGTTTTTCGCCCAGCCCAGCCATCCATAATCCTGGCAGTGCACCCGATAATATATATCATACTTTTCAGCTGCTTTCCCTGTCAGCCGGATCTGGATTGCCTCCAGCCGTCTTGTTCCGTCCGGTTTTCCGTTTATCTCACCATTTTCTGACCAGTCTTCCCAGCCATCGTTTTCAGTATATGTTCTATACTGCACGATTCCATCAATGCCAGAAGACAATCTTAGGCTGATACCTTCCAGTTTCTTTGATTCTCCTACTGTACCACTTTGTCCTCCATCCGTAACATCATTTGTCCAGCCTTGTCCTTCCACGTAAGTTTTATATGACACCAAGTTGGTTGATGTATTTACAACGAACGATTCGCCTCCGGTTTCTGGCGTTTTCTCTCCTTTTTTGACTAATCGGATCTCGATTGCTTCCATTCGTTTCGAATAGCCTTCACTTCCAGCTTTCTCCCCGTTTTTCGCCCAGCCTAACCAGCCATAATCTTGACAATGCGTTCGATAATACACATCATAGCTCTTACTCAGTTCATCTGTAAGTTCAATCGCAATGGCCTCTATTTTTGTTGTTTCATCATCACTGCCACTAATTTCACCATTAGATTTCCAATCCTGCCATCCTCCATTTTGTGTGTACGTTCTGTATTTAATATCCCCATGAATCAAGGAGTTTCTAAGTTCAATTGCAATTGCTTCCACTTGTTTTGATTGTCCGGCTGTTCCTGAGAGCTCCCCATCTTTCTTCCAGTCTTGCCAGCCTTCATCCTGCACTCGTGTTTTATACGAAACACTTTCGATATATTTGTTCAGTTTTTCAATATTCTCATCTTTTGTTTCTGAACAATATAAGCAGGTATACCTTTTAATCCCCTCCTGGTCATATGTAGGCTCTTTGATAATTTTTCCCTCGTCCCACTTATGTTCGCATGCAGAATATACTGCATGAAAAACAAATTCTGTTGCTCCTCCACTGACCTCTAATGTTATCTTTTTTCCTCCTGCCGTCCATTCCATCTGCTGTATTGCGTATGCTGTTATGCCATTCTGAATACCGGAAATACTTGGAGGATAAGACGCATTATCAGCACTGATTGTAAATTCTGTCTTCCCTGCATTCAAATTTTTCTGAATTCTGTCTACATAATTTTGCGCCCATTCTTTGGCTGCCCCATTTTTGACAAAATAGTTATCCGCCAAACTTGTAGAACGCGTGCTGTAACCAGCAGTTGTATAAATATTATTATGACCTTTATGTGCTAAGGCCATAAGCTCATCTGTTAATCCGAAATATAAATGCGTAGCATCAAAGTTGTAAAAATTATCTTTCGTATCATCCCATGTACAATCAACCTGATACCATTCCCCATCCAGTTTCATGGCATTCCAGGTATGTCCATCATAGGTATCTCTTGTCTCGGCATTCTCTATTCCGGCAGCTGTAAGAAGTTGAGAATATGCACTTTCATAGGCCTGACAGGTGCCAAGTTTTCGTGTCAGAGCACTTTCTGCAGAAGACCATTTCAATGAATTATCATAATCTAACTGTTGGATGAGCCAGTCATGCAGCCACAATGCCTTTTCATAATCAGATCCATCCGTCTCTTTCTTTGCCTGATCTGCCGCCGAAGAAACAATCGTTTTTATGCTGGGATAATTTTCATCCGATACCTGAATGTATGTACTTACACGAAGGTAATACACACCCGCTGTAGTGTCCATAACATAAAATCTAAAATTGTAAGTTCCAGAAGCAGTCATCATAAATGTATAATCCTGAGAACTGCAGGCATCTGTATACTTTAACCATTCACCACGACTCGGATCCGCCACTGATTCATAAGCATATTCGTTTGAATCTGAATAACTCGGGGCATCCATTCTGAATTTATAAGCGCCACTACCACCCGTTGCAGAAACATGAAATGTAGTATCCTGTCCTAAGACCGGTTCATTCCATTCAACCTTTAGTGTTACTGCCCCTGAAGTACTTGTGCTGTTATAACTGTAGGTTGTCTCTTCCTGTGTTGAAACGTCAGAATCCGTTTTCTGTTCCAGCACTTTCTCTGAATCCTCTGCTTCCAATGAGTTCCCCTCTGTTAATGATTCCTCACTACTTGCATTATTCAAAGAAGTTCCAGCATTCCTCTCAACATTATTACTTAATTCTTCATCATCTACTGAATCCGTCTCAGTTTTTTTTAATGTCCCATGATCAGTCTCCGTGTTTCGTACATCTTCTGCACTCGATATTTTCGCTTCTGTTTGTCCATAACTTTTGATTGGAGTAACCCAAACAGACGATAGAATCATAACTATAATCATGAAATATGATGCTATTTTTTTTCTCATATCTTCCCCTTCAGTTGTTACTTTGGTAATTTATTTTCACATGGTCTGACCCCATTAATTCTTTCATAGAGAGCAGTCAAGATGTTTGTGATGATCTTTCCGAGTAAATCAATCGTTTCTTTCATCGCTGTTTACAGATTACTGAACAAGTCAGTCTTATACACGCCATCCGCCAACATTTTCTTGAAGCTGTCTTTCACTGCTGCAACATCTTCATGGTAGGTCATACCGTACCAGGTGTCGTTGGTCTTCAGAACCGTCACAGACATCTTGCCCTGCTCCAGCAGCTCACCGATGAAGATTGGGATCAGATACTCTGCCTTCAGCGGATTTCCCGGTACTTCCTTCTCAAAGAACTCTTTGAAGCCTTCCTCCAGCACAGCCAGGAAGTTCGGAGTTAAGCCCCACATATTCATGGATACCAGAGAATTCACATCAACAATTACACCGTCTGCCTCTGCTCCAGTTGCAGTCTTTACGATGTTCTTGGTTTCCACAACCTCAGTCAAGTTTCCATTCTCATCCATCTTGCAGATGCCGCGAGTCACACCACCGTTATCAGACAGTGTGTTCTTCAGCACAAAGCCAGCCATGCAAGACTTGCCGCCATTCACCAGATACTCATGGACAGCCTTGAAGCCTTCCTTGCCATAGTAATCATCTGCATTGATCACGATGAACGGAGTATCAATCACGTTTTTCGCAGCAAGCACAGCCTGACCTGTTCCCCACGGCTTTGTACGGCCTGCCGGCAGAGTTCCCGGGATATCGTTAATATCCTGGAAAGCATAGTCAACAGTTACATTATGAGAAGAGCAAATGGAGGCAATGCGATCGCCGATGACCTCTTTGAACTCCTTCTCGATATCCTTACGGATGATAAATACCACATGATTGAAACCAGCTTCAACCGCATCATGGATTGAGTAGTCCATGATGATATGTCCAGCATCATCCACTGGCTCTAACTGTTTTATTCCTATTCCAAATCGGCTGCCGATTCCGGCTGCCATGATAAGTAATGTTGTTTTCATTTTATTTTCTCCTCTTACTGTGCTCGTGCTGCTTTTATCGGACATACCTTAATGTGCTGATAGCACAGCACACACTTGCTTTCATCAATCTGCGGATACTCAAAACCTTCTTCATCCTCTAACAATTAAAGTTTTTTATATGTCATATCATACATATCAATTTTTACTTCTGCTGCCCCCCCGGACGATTTTTGCTTTACGAAGAAGATATTTCAATCGACGGATATAATACATTTTCGGGTGACAACGTGAGATCGCATGATAAAATCCCTTATCTATGTTTTTGAAAAATATCTTTCTCTCTGTTGGCATTTTTGACGGGTGACTTAACTGATGATTAGCCTCTACAGCTTTATTTAAATCCACATCTCTTAATTCAATTTTCGTATTATTTAATAATTCTTTTCCTTTTTCTGTTTGACAAAGAATTAATGAGATTCCCTTTTTTTGCTCCTCTGCCTCTAGCTCACTTCCCCATGAATCTCCCAATGTAATATCTGAAACTCTGTCCAAAGTTGCATACCGACATGAATAACAATTTTCAGTATAATCAAGCGATGTCAGAAATGCAAAAGTATACAAATCCGACTCATTATCAAATGATATTCTCTTATATCCCGACTGTAGTCCAAATCCTTCCTTATTCCGGAATTTTAATTCGCTGATTGATTGAATATCTACATTGTTTTCATGTAAAAATCCGCTCAAAATTTGCGGTGACGGAGAGCCATGGCAAATAAGATCTATAGTATAGAGGTTATCGCATTTTTTGATATAGTTTTTTACTGCGGCGACTTGGCATGGCAATCCAATAAACATAACTTTATTTCCAGCTCTAATCTTTTCAGAGACTTTTTTATAGATATTTTGCGGGTTACTTTTAACATACTTTGAGCCGGCAAATTTTTTTGCATAATTCAAGTCATTTGTAATATCAAAAACAAATTCACCATTTTTAAAAAGGCAAGCCGCAACATACCCACCATTTCGAATGAATGATTCCATCAATCCTGTCGCAACACCTCCAGAAGAGGATGTTTGCCTTGTTGCATCCACCCACCCTTGATACCATTCCTGTGGGCGTTTCATTTGTAATACACTATTATTAGGGCATACTTTTTCACACGCCCCACAATTGACACACAAGTTCTCATCAATACTGGCATTCATCGCAGATAAAGAATCCACAATAGAAATAGCATTTTTTTTACATATATCCAAGCATGCTTTACAGCCAGCACATTGATTGAGTTTACAAACTGTTTTCATTCCTTCCACACCATCTTTCTGTCAGTTTAGTTTATTTTTGTTTTACAACAAGCGTCCATTTAAAATGATATCCTCAAGATAATTGACCACACTTATTTGCTCTGCTTATTTTTTAAATGAAACATTCTTTTTACTAAGGAAACTGCTCCTGCAAATTCATCCATCTTGAAAAATAGCAGTAGCATGATCGCACTAGATATTATAACGCAAACAAGCGCTTTTAAAATCAATCCAATCCATCCATCTACAGATATCAAATTCACAACATTATAAGACAGAAAAGAGGCTACAACTGCTGAAAACGCATAATAGCAAAGTTTAGAAACATATTTAATTGGATTTCTTTTAAATATTAATTTAAAGATGTTTGTAGTTATCCATGGAGCACTAACAATTGCCATACTAACAATTGTGGAGAGCACAATTCCATATAATCCAATAAACTTAACAGTAAATAAATTGAAGCCAAGATTAAGTACTCCAGAAATAAGTGGTCTAAATCGGTCTTGATGCCAAATTCCACCTGCATCTTTATATACACTAGCCATCATAATATACTCATATATCCAGAAATATACGCATAATAAAACGACCAAAGAAAATGGCAAGAGAAGATTTTCACCCATCCAAAGCTTCATAAAGGGTTGATACAATCCCATAAAGCAGGCACAGCAAATTCCATTCACAAAAGAAACTAATAAAGTAAAAATGCGAAATTCTTCATAATTTTGATCAATGGATTTCGTTAGCATGCTATTACCAACTCCAGCCGTAATAGATGCGTAAATGATAGACATAAATCCAATAATCGAACTCATTATATAATAATAATTTTGATATTGTGCCAGAGCTGTCAGTCCCAAAAATGCTGATATAACGATTGTATCCGCCGAACTTACAATCGTATACCCTAATTTTGAAGTAAATAAATCTCGGATTTTACCATTAATTTGTCTAATTTCTTCTTTTGGAAGTCTTCCCTCAGGATTGTATTGTGGAAATATTTTTTTCGCTGCAACCGCAGTAAACAAATTATTCAGAATCTGCGTAAACAAAAGGACTATAACAAAATAATAGTAATTATGAAATAAAACCAATGCAGCTATCTGTAAAATGTACTTTATGGTTTCTGTTCCTAATGTAACCTTGCTTGCCACATCGTTTCTCTGATGGGCTTGTAAAATACTATTCCTATATGCAAAAAGCCAATAAGTCAAAACTGTGGCAAATAGATTTAACAGATATAGTATATAAACGTTCATATCTGTCGGAATATTCCCCGATATGAGCTTTGGTATAAATGGCGTTAATCCCAGACCAATGATAAGGATTATGCCCCCAATAACACGGTAATAAATCTTATACAACTTCATTAATGCGCAGATAGTAAGTGAGTCGTCTTCTGCAATTGGCTTATACATACTAAAAACCATGGCGCTTCCAACACCAAGTTCTGCCAAATTCAGCACCTGAAGTACAGATGTAAACAGGCTATTTAAGCCAAGGTACTCAACACCAATCGTATACATCATAACAGTGCGCATGATGAATGGTAATAAAATCTGGTATATTTTCAACAAAACCCCGAATATAATATTTCGTGACGCATTTTTTGTCTTTTCAATTTTCATGATTTTCTTTCACCTTCGATTGCTTGATATAAGACCTCAATGCACTCCCTTGCCTTTGCACGTTTCTTTTCATTAACACGAACATAGTCAATCGGTTTAGTTAAATCAAAGCCAGATATTTCGCTAAGTTTTATATACCTGTTCTTCAAGCCAACCAACTCTAAAATATTAACTAATCGTTCATCATTTGTCCGTTTGCTGACGCATACAAAAGGCCGTTCGAAAATCAAAGAAAAAGCAGTACCATGAAAAGATTCCGTAACAACGTAGGATGCGTATTTAAAAAAATTCAAAAAATCTGAAGGTGAAGTCTTTGTTTTTTCCACTAATATTCCATTCTTTTCAAGCATCTTTATTTCTTTTATGTTAGAAGCAGTCATGATTGTATAAACTGGCATGTGTAATATCTCAGAAATATACTTTGCTGCCTGAATTCCAGCTTCGCTAGTCCAAACATTATATAAGAAAACATAATTTTCTTTAACAATCCTATCAGTAACCAAGCTTTTGTAATCTTCTTTATCGCACAAAAGTGTCGGATCTAATAGCGTGTACACCTTTTTTTTATTGAAAATATAATTTTGCAGTTTTTCAGACCCTGACTTTTCCCTTATAGAAATAAAGTCAAAACTGCATAGTTGCTTTCTTAATTCATCAGAGCATCTTTCTTCTGTATAATCCGTATCATTAATGCTACATGCATATGACACTTTTCTCCCTGCAAAAGAAAATGGCAGAAAAAACACAAGATCACAATCTTTTGCTCGCAAGTTCCAAACTTGGTCACTACCAACAACAATTACATCGTAAAAATTTCCTATTTTATCTGCGTTTTTGCTGTTATATTCTATTGGGCTTAGCGATAGTTGTTTTTCTCTAAACCTTTCAAATAAATAAGCCTGATTTTTTATCTCCTTTCTTAACGGAATTCTTTTTAAATTGTATTTGATATTATTCATCGTATTCCACGGTCTATAAAGCCCGTAAAGATAATCATATTTATTCGGCTTGTAATCAATCACTTCAACACTATATTTCTTAGATATTGTCTTTGTAAGAGCCCATGCTTGTAAAACCGAACCATAATTAATTGACTTATGAAATGTTAATAGTCCTATGTTGTTTCGCATATTTTCTAAATATTCCTCTTCTAGCTTCAATCTTTTAGTTTATTCTTGTGTACCCTATATAGAATACCATAAACTTCTGGCATTTTGAGAACAAGCAGCGTATCTGCTTTTGCTTTAACAGACGAATTATAATAGAGATAACACTGCTTATTGGCTTGAATAACCTGTTGCAAAAACTTTACTATATTCTTATCAACTATGTTTTGGCTGCTTACCTCTTTAAATCGTTCAATTGCATGTTGCACCATTCTCGCTTTGGAAGACATGTCAAGAGTTGTACTACGCTCAGCAAGCAGCTCGTTGATTTTCTTCCACGCTTGAAACTCTGTTAACCTCCGTGCATTATACGAGCCATGCGAAATTGAGTTATCGTATATAAAGTAATAATAAAGTTTTTGTGAAACATATGAAATGCTCTCACATTTCATGAGTGCGTTAGCAAAGAATAATGAATCCTCTCCCACCAGAATACTCGTGTCAAATTTTATATCTTGTAACAAGCTACTATGAAATAATGCCCCCCAAACAGTCGCATGAGACCAAGATTCCATAAAATTGTAGTCCTCAACTTTTATGAGACGCGGGCTTATTTTAGATCGAATTGGCAACTCGCTATTTTCATCGTAATCTGCATTACAATACAATGCTTCACATGTCGAAATTTTGGTATCAGTAATTATTGCTGTATACAATAGCACTTCTATATATAACGCAGAAATCATATCATCTGCATCAACGAAAGCCACATATTCCCCTCTTACCAACTCAAGTCCACGATTTCTTGCCGCTGAAGCACCGGCATTCTCTTGATGCAATACTTCAATCCTTGAATCTTTTTGTACATATTGGTCACATACAGATGGAGAGTCGTCTTTTGATCCATCATCAATCAAAATCAATTGAAGATTTTTATAAGTTTGTCCAAGCACACTATCAATTGATCTACACAGCTTATCTCCACAGTTATAAACCGGCATGATAATACTAACCAAACTTCTTTGGTTCTTCATATACTTTTGCACCTAACCATCACCTCATCCATCTATATTTTATAGTTACTTATGCCCTATAATCTTTTCCTTTACAAGTAGATACGGATTGTAAAGATGCAAAAGAATCATTATGGCGATCTTCTTTTCTTTTGATGGGGTCTGATCATCATTAAAGAAATAGCTCTTATTTTTTCGGAACTCGTTCATCAGGTGATCATATTCTTGTGTTTTCTTTGTTCCATTGCATTTAATATACTTATTCAACAATGCATAAATGTTCATTACTCTATAGCGATAAAAACTTGGCATACAACTTGGATAAGTTTTACCAAGAAAGTCTTCAATTGAATTCAGATTTTTCTCGATAATCTTTCTGGCATCTGTACTATATTTCAATTTTGTAATACTGCCTAGACGACTTCGATAAAAATACTCCGTTGTACCGGTATGTGCTACTCTGCCAGCTAAGTCTACTAATTTATAGAAAACTGCGATGTCTTCGTTATTTTCACCAACTGGAAAACGTATCTCTTCAAATAAATTATGAGCATAAATTTTATCCCAAGCAGCAACATCCATCGACTTTCCTAAGAGTATTTCATTCAATACTTCTTCAGCTGAATATGTTCTTGCTGGGCCATTGAATGCGACTGTTCTAGTTGAATGACCATCTGTAATATATCTAGCACAAGTCGCCATTTCAACATTGTATTTTTTACATGCAAAGAGCAAATGCTCTACCATTGTGTTTTCAATCCAGTCATCACTATCTACAAATACGAAGTAATCTCCATGTGCGATATCAAGACCAGCATTTCTTGCATCAGATAATCCACCATTCTTTTTATGTATCACCTTTATCCTATCATCTTTTTTTTCAAAGGCATCGCATATCTCTGGACATTTATCTGGACTGCCATCATCAACCAGAATAATTTCTAGATTTTTATACGTTTGATTAATAATAGAATTTATGCATTTATTCAAATATTCTTCAACGCCATATATCGGCACAATAATACTTACTAAGTCACTCATACATGTCTCCTCTGCTTAATTTTTTTTCCCACCCACATGCGCAATAAAAAGCCAATAAGATAAAGAAGGTACTACCGTAAGTAATCTCAACTGTTGCTGAAAGGATAAAGGCATATATTGCATATAGTAACGCTGCCGTTTGTGAACTTTTACTTTGTCTTTCCCCGACTTTGCAACAATAGAACGTCATAAGTAACATAAGGAACGTTCCCAAAATGCCTGTATAAATCATTATCTGCGCTAATCCATTTTGAGCATTAGGTCCAAAATATCTTGAAACAATAGCGGTTCCATATCCATATCCTATCAACGGCTTTCTTTCAATAATTTCTGCCAGGTTTTTATAAATCAAAGTTCTTGAAAGAATATTTCCTGTTTTACCAATTGATTCCAAATATGCTCCAATTGTTGGTATATTCATGATTGCTTCGAGACTTATTGCTACCAACCCTGAAACTACCACCGCTATAGTCACTGCGAGCGGTTTACCAATAAAATTTAAAAATCCACTCCATTTTTTGGCACTTCTAAACTGAAGACATCTGGACAATATCGCAAGAATTAATATAAATAAGATCATAAACAGACCCGTATATGCTTTCATATAGTAATCTATAAACACAATCATTGCATAGAATAAGAATACTCCTATTTTCTTGCTATTTATTTTCAAAACAAAACTACGACTGCAATTCTCTTTTCTTTCGCTGTTTAAAAACAGTAAAAAACACAGCATTACAACATTTAAATATGCTACATTAAATTTATTGCCTATAAAATAAACATTATTTGCATTATCTATAACGTTTCGTCCTTGAGCAAAAACTGTAATAATTGATGGAACCCAATAAAGCATTAGGCAATTCCATGATGCCTGAACAACTCTCTTACTTCCTTTTTTTCCGATAGCAATCCATGGAACAGTAAAGTAAATAAAAACTTTACAGGCGAAAATAAAACCTGTATATGTTGTCAGTCTTCCATTATAAGATCTATTGATTAAAGAAGAAAGCAAATATGCAGCCGTAAACAGCATTACCAATAGTAAAGCGTTTTTTCTAAAATATTTAAGATTAGTAAAAGTATATGTCAAACATAAAATAACCCCTACTAATTCTACTACCAACCAAATATTCTGATTGACTATTGTAATTCTCATTAACAATGAGAGCCACATAATCTGAATAATTGCCAGATTTTTATCTATACTTATCACCGAATTCCACTTCCTTTCCTGTATCACATATTACGCAGTTATTACCAACTTTCCACTGAACCATTTTATTAAAACTCATAAAAAAAGAATATGTAATTTCTTGCTGGTGACTTTGCATTTGCTACATATATCAAAAAAAGCAACAAAATGACTCCAACTCTTAGAATTTTTCTATATTTAGGCTGAATAATCCGGGGTGAAATCCATCACCTATCCGGCGTATGGAAATCAATGTTCCGTTTTTAGGAAATCACGATTCCTGTAAAAAGGAAATCACATTTTTCCTAAAACCTTATAATGATGTTATGCACTTTTAGTGTAAATTCATTATGAGGAGGTCACGATTATGACCAAATATCGAGAAATCATCCGGCTTACCGGATTAGGATTCTCACAACGTAACATCATGGCAAGTTGTGGTGTTTCACAAAAAACTGTCGTCAAAGTTCAAAAACGTGCCAGAGAATTAAATATCTCTTGGCCTCTTGATGAATCAATGACCGACACAGAGCTTCAAAAGCTCATGTTCTCGAAAGAGAGCAAGGTATCTGCTAACAAGCGAATACCGAATTATGCTTATTACATCCGTAAGGAGTTGCTCCGCAATGGAGTCAGTAAGAAACTCCTGTGGACTGAATACATGGAGGACTGCCGTGCCAACGGCGATGAGCCGCTCATGTATTCTCAATTCTGCTATCACATCCAACAGGATGAGCAAAAACGACGTGCTACAATGCACATCAATCGTAAACCCGGTGAGCAGGTCGAGGTTGACTTGGCAGGTGATCCTGCGACAATCATTGACCCGGATACCGGTGAAATCTTAAGGCCAATATAATGTATACTGTCATATCTTACCTCACATATGTACAGTAAACTCCTGGAAGAATTCCGAAGAAGAGTACCTTAAATTTTTCCCTAGAGTTTAATGCATTTCTAAAACAGAAAGAAAAATCCAGTCCATTAATCACGAACCCTTTTATCCCTCTTACTTTGCAGTTACTAATATAATATTTGATTAAAACTCCATACAAATATCTCTGAAGTTCTGTATCATTAATCTTCTTGAAAAGACTAAACCACTGCTCATAAATGCTAATCGAATCTCTTACCCTAGCTGCATCTTTCTTCCCGGATGTCATAATCGAATTATCACGAACAATATAATGATAGAACGTCCCATTCATGCATCTAATGGTATTGGCCGCCAGAAATACCCTTGGCAACATTTGAACATCTTCAAAATAGATTCCCTTTTCAAAAAATAGGTCATTTTCAAGAAGGAAATCTTTTCTGTACATATTAAGCCAAGCCGGTGCATACCATTGATTTGCCTTTATAGCTTGTTCTACAAATTCCTTTGATGTATATGTTATTCCTTCTTGTATTTCCGAATGATTTATCAGCTCATTCCCATCTTTTTTTTCCATAACTGCATTTCCGACAATAATATCAACATTCTCATTGTTTCTTGCTTCCATAAATCGTTCGCAAGAATCGATATCAATATAGTCATCAGAATCCACATAAAGAACATACTCTCCTGATGCAACTTTAAGTCCAGCATTTCTTGCATCAGAAAGTCCACCATTTCTTTTATGAACAACTTTCACTCGATTATCTTGCCGTGCAAACTCATCACACATCTTAGGGCAGCAATCCGGACTTCCATCATCAACAAGAATGATTTCTATATTTTTATAAGTCTGTCCCAATAGACTTTTTACACATCTATCTAATTCGTGTTCTACTTTATAAACTGGAACAATTATGCTAATTTTTATTTCAAATCCCATCCTCTCAAACCTCAATCTTTATCCATTTCTCATCTATCAAGGGAGATTTGTAGTCATTGTTAAACCACCTGCTTGGTGAAACCACAATTTTATCCTCATTTCTTGATAGGTACTGCACCCACCAGCTAAAAGTGCTATTTGATATAATAAAATGTTTACATGCACTCATTAGTCTTAATTTTTCCCAAACGGGATCCGTCCCGTCTTCATAATAAGTCAAACATCCCGTATTTACGTTTTCTCTTACCCACTGAATGTCATCAGAGAACATAAAAAGCACAGGATTTTCAACTATACATTTTATTTTCTCAATTGCTGTCAGGAAATAGTCTTTAGTGCATAGACTATGAAGACTCTTGAATGTACTATTAGATTCAAAATCTCCTCGTCTCACGCTAATACAGATTGAATTTGTACTAGTAATTTGATTTAACAGGTCAATATTTTTTTCTATAATAGGATGCTTAGGGGTAAACTCTTTAACAATCGTTTCTCGCACATCATCAAAGTAGATTGGATCTTCAAAATTTCCCGAAAGGAATTTGTCTTTCTGTGATGACTTAGAAAGTTTCCACCCACCTCTTCGAAACCAATAGACACCATATTTATTAAGCAACTTTTCCCATTGTTGTTCATACTTTACCTGTTCATTCATCTGTTCAGGCTTAAATTTTTTCATTCCAACAAGATAAGGAAAACAAATCAACTTCTGAGATAGACTAGTGTGGTGAGCTAGAACAGATCCGGCGCTATCTTCCTCAAAATCTTGAACATTATAATCTCTCAGCATATTATAAAATGAAGAATCACCATTGACCTTTTGCTGGTAATTGATTACTATTTTTTCAGCTGGATAATATTTAATTTGTAGTGCCCTTGCTGCAGCATATCTAAAAAATTGATTGCCCAATCTTCCACTCATTTGCAAATATATCATATTCTATAACTCCATCATATCTACCTTAATTCAATAACTTTTTGTACAATGCATTCAACTCATCTGAATGTTCTTTCATTGTTTTTACCTTAAAGTTCTCTTTAATATATTCATTCATATCATCTATAATGCTTGGATGCCTGATAAGGTCACCAATTTGGGATTTCAATATTTCAACCGAACTAGCAGCCACGAAACCATTTTCCCCCTCAAGAATCAAATCTTTTGCTCCAACCTTTTCACTCACAATCACTGGAATTCCATAGCTCAACGCCTCTAGTACAGTGAATCCAAATGTTTCTTCCCATTCACTAGGAGTGACCAAAACATCAAATTGATCCATAACATTCGGAAGTTCTTGGTAAGAATATGGCTTGTGGCATATCATATATGGCGGTGGATTATTAATTTCAATAAAAATGTGGGCTTCAAAATTATGTTCTCCACTTTGCCACAATGCATCGCATGCATTCTTAAACAAGTTATATCCCTTGTGGGTAGTAAGCGGTCCTAAATAGCCAAATCTTACCGGTGAACCTACTTTTCGTATTCTTTTATGATCTGCAATTGCTCCATTGGATATTGATATTACTTTCGCATTATCTCCGGCGTATCCTCGCTTCTTATAAATACAAAGCGTATTTGTGCTATTGAAATGAACAACGTCCATTTTTTCAAGCAAAACTATATTACGGTCACGTAAATTCTGATATTCCTTTTGCTTCTTCGCATCAATAATTTCTGATTCAATCACCTGCTCTGTTGCATCGTACATTTTCCTATTGTGTCTAGCGCGAAGCATCTTGATAACAGAACTTTCCTTAACACTTTTATACAGTTCTGACTGAAAAAGTCTCATTTTATTAAATGACAAGCCATATTGATTGCAGCTTACACAATCGGAACATTTTTTGTCATCCTGACAGTCTTTTCCAGAATGGAATAAATTACAACGTGGGCATATCGGAAAATAATCATGAGTAGTAAATACCGTCTTTACTCCCACTTCATGTGCTGCTTCTACTAGTGCAGAAGGAAGTCCCATAAACGTGTGAATATGAAGCACCTGAAATGTATGTTTCTGAAAAAATTTAGTATATACCGCTTTTTCTTTCTCAACCAGATACATCGCAGGGTCTTGAATTCCATCCATTAAGGGTATCGGCAATGGATTTAACAATTCATAACTTGTACAATACAAATCATTCTGTAGCTTATATTTTTGTTTTTGATTTACTTTCGACTTTGGAGTAAGATCATATAGTCTACCCGGCCATAAAAGCCCAACCTGATGCCCGACTTTAGCCTGTTCAATCATCAAATCCAAGCAATACTGTGTCATTCCTCCTCGACGGAACGGAGGGAAGCCAAGTGAATAATGTAATATGTTCATCGTCTTTTCTCAATTCAGCATTTCAAAATAGATGTCTTGCATCGCTTTTTTAGAATGTTCAACATCAAATGGTTCTGCTGCTTTCTCACAATTTTCAATCATAGATTTACGCAGGTTTTCGTCAGCCAGCTTACTAATAGCTTTTGCAAATACATTTTCATCAAATGGGTCGCACAAATAGCCATCAACGTCATCCGTGATATAGTCCACAATACCATGCACATTAGATGCTATCACGGGAAGACCTGCAGCCAGCATTTCAATACCAGAAAGACCAAGTCCTTCTCTCGTTGACGGCATAACACCGATATCTGCACATTTACAAATCTGCGGAATATCATCGCGAAGTCCCATAAGCCTCAAATCAATACCAACTTCTTTGGCAAGTTGTTCTAATTCTTCTTTTGTATTTGCACTTGTCATAGCATTGCCACAAATCATAAAAACCGCATTCGGTATTTGAGCCTTAGCAAGTGCCTTAACAACAATCTGATGATTTTTTCTGTGGGAGAGTTCGCCCACAGCCAGTACTAACAGCTGATTGTCTCTAATGCCCAACATCTTTCTATACGCCGAACGATCTATATCTACATCACGAAAACGCTTTGTATCCACACCAACTCCTGGAATATAAAAAACTTTTCCACAATGTAATTTCTTTGCATTCTCGTAATCTTCTCTGTTAATGGTAATGATGGCATCACAATATCTTGACATCATATCTTCAATGGTATGAAAAACAATCCATGTTTTCTTGCTAGAGTGCTTGTGAAAATAGAATCCATGTGTGGTGTATATCACAATACTTCCTGCTTTTCGCTGCCTTCTTCCTGCGAATCGAGCAATTGCACCCGCAATCGGAGTATGGCAATGAATCAAATCAAAGTGTTCTTTTTTGAACAATTCTGCCATCTGTTTATACGACTTCAAGGTTTCAAATGATATCGGTTTGCTAGACGAAAAATCGATTTGATGAAAAACAACATTCATGTCTTCAAAATACGCCGGCATACATTCGGCCCCAGCATGATGGATATTTGCAGCACAGTGTACTTCATATCCCATTTTCTGAAGCGTAATAATATCGTTCGTTAAAAAACTTTTTGTAAAGCGAGCCAGCGCAGTCACAATTAATGCTCTTTTCATTTTTTTACAATCATTCGTCACCGTTTTTTCTCCTCACATCATTTCATATTTAAATATCCCACATAATCATAGTCATCAATCCATCGTCTACCTGTGAATTTGCCCTTATATTGACACAAGTCCATCACATCTCCATTCGGTTGTTCTGACCCAGAAATATAATGTGAACATTTGATTTCCGGCATCGGATGTGCCGTAAGTGCCAACTTATGCTTATAAGGTAACTCATCAAACTTCTTTAGAAGTCCTTCTGTACAGCCATTCTGTTGAACTAAAATAATATAGAGATTATCCCTATTAATTCTCGCGGTCCTCTTTTCCCAGATTCTTTTAGCTTCATCAAAAGATGGATAATGCATGAAATAAATAGTTATATCATCCAGCTTAGCGACTGGATAATCCTTGTCACTTTGAACTTCTACTAGCGTCTGACTTAAATAATAATCAAGTTTTTCCAAAAACTTGATGTAGTCCTCTGCACCAAAAAACAGGTTAACTGTTGGAGAATTAAAACGTTCCCCCAACTCGTGAAGAATCACCCCCCCTACGCAGTTATTGCATAGTATCGTGAAATTTCTATTAGCGAGCCGCTTTTTATTTTCAGAATTTAATGCTGTTCTCAAAAAAGCTCTATAATATTTCGAGATTTTCATATATCCTACCTCGTTTATTTTGTAAATACATCTTCATACTGTCCACAGATCTTATCCCACGTGTACTCTTCCGCCACACGCTTTTTTGCTCTCCGGCCCATCTCAGCGATTTGATCTGCACTCATCTGATCAGCTTTATCAATGAGTTTTGCAAGGCTCCCCGGCTTGCGGCTCCAATAAAGAGCACAATCCTCTGCGACTTCTTTATTAAATCCAACATCAACCAGCAGGTTTAAATCTGTACTGCCGAGAGCTTCAATCAGAGACGGGTTCGTACCACCAACCGTATGACCGTGGAAATAAGCATAGGCATTCTCACGAATCTTCTTCAGCAGTTCCTGATCGTAAACAGTGCCGACAAATTTGATTCTCTTATCACTCTTGAAATGAAGTTTTTCCTCAAGCTCATTTAAGAACTTTTCATTCACATTCGTAATAATCGCAAAGTTCTTTTTGCTCTTGCTTTTCATGAACTCCCGAATCATAACTTCAAAAGAGTTCTCCGGTACAAAACGACCGACGACAAGGTAGTAGTCCTTTTTCGTCAGTCCTTTTTCTCTATACCAGTTCATCAGCTTCTCATCGTCATCAGCCAACTTACTAAGGGTCAGATCTGCACCATACGCAATAAATGTAGTCTTCGGATTTCTGCCTTTGATGCCTTTTCCGTCATAACACTCGTGGATATACTTCTCGATATTCACTGAGTCACAGATAGCAAGATCACAGTATTTGACCATCATCTGCTCAGAAATCTTCCAGTATTTCCGAATCGGTGCAGACCACTTTGCTCTCATCCATTCGTGTCCGTCCGGATTCAGGTACACAGTACCACCCAGCTTATGGATTTCTTTATAGAAATGACCAGCAAAGGGTCCGATACGGCAAGCCATGATATAAACGATTGGATGCTTAATCCGATGTTCTTTTATGTACTTACAGCAAGCCTTCAATGCCGCAACATCATAATAAATTGCCTGTGCCGGTCCAATCTGAGGAATATCTATCTTAAAACAATGTGCATTGTGGAATTCGAACTCATGATCATTGATTCTGGTCACACCATCCACTTTTGTTTCATCCATGTAACCGTCACCGTTAGCCTTACACGCCACATGATATTTAATATTTTTCTTATTCTGGTGGTACTCTGTGAGCTTATAAACAAAAGTCTCGTATCCGCCATATGCACCTAAGCTCTTAGCTCCTACCAGAAATACGTGTTGTACTGCGTTTTCCCGCTGCATTTTTCCTACCCCTGTGTTCTTAAAATTTAAAAGTGTCTTTCAGTCCCAACCACTTCTGGTCTTTATCACTCAGGTTCAGTGCCGTACCATCTTCCAGCGTATAGCCCTCTGCGCTTGCATTGCCCTTGTATTCACCCTTCAGCTCCGGCCACTCAATGCCGATTTCCGGGTCGTTCCAAGCCATGCCGCCCTCATCGTTCGGATGCCAGAAGTCATTAACCTTATAGCAGAACTCTGCCTCGTCGCTCAGAACCAGGAAACCATGTGCAAAGCCCTCTGGGATAAGGAACTGCTTCTTATTCTCGGCAGACAGGGTCACACCATACCACTTACCATAAGTCTCAGAACTGCTTCTGAGGTCAACCGCTACATCAAACACAGTACCGCGCACGGCGCGAACCAGTTTACACTGCGGATACTGCTTCTGGAAGTGCAGACCACGCAGCACCCCCTTTGTGGACATAGACTGGTTGTCCTGCACAAAGTGAATGTCAATGCCAGCTTCCTTCATATCTTTCTCATTGTAGGTTTCCATAAAATAGCCACGAGCATCACCGTGCACAGCAGGATCGATAACACAAAGACCCTCGATGCCACCTACATTTTTCTCAACTTTAATCTGTCCCATTTTCTCTATCTCCTCTTACTGCTCGATTTCTTTCAGGTATCGGCTCAGTGCATCCTGCCAAGTCGGAAGCGGAGTAAATCCTGCTTCCACCAGCTTGCTCTTATCTAAACGACTGTTGAACGGACGAGCTGCCTTGCTCAGACCATACTCTGCCGTGGTCACCGGCAGGACTTCCGTCTTATATCCAGCCTGACGATAGATTTCCTTTGTGAAATCATACCAACTGATATAGCCACCCTCGTTAGTCGCATGGTAATAGCCGTACTTCTCTGTTTCATTCATATCAACGAGCAGTCGCGCCAAATCATATGTATAAGTCGGTGTGCCGATCTGGTCATTGACCACACGGACAGTATCGTGCGTCTTGCCGACATTCAGCATGGTCTTGATAAAGTTCTTACCATTCAAACCGAATACCCATGCGATACGGACAATGAAACACTTCTTCAGCGTCTGGCTGACTGCCAGCTCACCTTCCAGTTTCGTCTGGCCGTATACATTCAAAGGCTTGTAATCCTTGCAGTCCGGCTGCCAAGGCTCTGTGCCCTGACCGTCAAACACATAATCCGTGCTGATGTAGGTCATTTTGCAGTCCAGTTTCTTGCAGACATCTGCAATGTTCTGAGTGCCGCCAGCATTGATGGCACGGACTTTTGTGACTTATGGCCTATTAAAACAGCATTTAGCCTTAGCCCAATAATATCATGTACATTCTAGCTTATTTGCTCCAGTTTGTAAACATTATGAAGCAACTTTTGTCACAGAATGTCGAACTTTTTCCTATTTGTTTCTTTTATCATTACCATTACTTTACATAATCTCTATTCGCACAAAAAAAGGATTAGCAGCCTTTCGAAAATGACACGTTCCTAATCCCCTTTTATTTTCCTATCCTATTCCATTTCTTTCCTTCTCAAAATATCAAACCTATCCAATTCCACGCCAAGATCAATCCACAATTTCTGCTTCGGATGCGGCGCACTCTCCATCTGGTTCTCTTCATCATCCCAGATCCCCTTCACCGTAACGCAGACATTCTCACCATCCGGTTTCATCACTTCAATTTCTTCTCCAACCGAAAACTTATTCCTCTGCTCAATCGCATATCTGCTTTTTTCATTCTTCTCCCCAATAATCCCCAGATACGTATACTCCTTCACATACGTATTACTGTCATAAATCTGGCTCTCATGATCCGGCTTCCCATAGAAAAATCCCGTAGTAAACTGCCTGTACGTACAGTTCGAGATCTGATCCCGATACCACTCCATATTCTCCTCATACTTCTTAGGGCTCTCCAGATAATCATCAATCGCCTTCCGATACGTCCTTGCCACCGTCGCCACATACAGCGCCGTCTTCATTCTTCCTTCAATCTTATAACTGTCAATCCCCGCATCCAGCAAATCCGGGATATGCTCAATCATACAAAGATCTTTCGAGTTAAAGATATATGTCCCTCTCTCATTCTCATACACCGGCAGATACTCCCCCGGTCTGGACTCTTCCACGACCGCATACTTCCACCGGCACGGATGTGTACAAGCCCCCTGGTTCGCATCTCTTCCCGTGAAATAATTGGACAGCAGACATCTTCCCGAGTACGAAATACACATCGCCCCATGAATAAACGTCTCGATCTCCATCTCCTCCGGAATATGCTCCCGAATCTCTTTGATCTCCGCCAGCGACAGCTCCCGCGCTGTCACGACGCGCTTCGCCCCCTGTTCATACCAGAACTGATACGTTCCATAGTTCGTATTATTCGCCTGTGTACTGATATGCCGCTCAATCTCCGGGCACACTTCCATCGCAATCCGATACACTCCCGGATCCGAAATAATGAGTGCATCCGGTCCAATCTCTTTCAATTCGGCAAAGTAAGCCCGCACGCCCTCAAGATCCTGGTTATGTGCCAGAATATTCGCGGTGACATACACTTTCACTCCATGCGCATGCGCAAACTCCACGCCTTCTTTCATATCTTCCATCGAAAAGTTCTTCGCCTTCGCCCGGAGTCCGAAGACTTCTCCGCCGATATATACGGCATCTGCGCCGAAGATCACTGCTACTTTTAATACTTCCAGACTGCTGGCTGGAACCAGTAATTCCGGTTTTCTCATGTTGTTTCCTCTCTCTTCTCATGGCTTTTCATCGTGATCGCGATTCCATCTCCCAGCGGCACGACCGATGTCAGCAGCCCTTCATTGTGTGTCAGTTCAAATAAGTATTCCCGCATCCGTTTGTGGATCGTGCGGTTCCGGCGTTCCACGGCGAAGTGGGATTCGATGACGTCGCCGTCCTGCAGCACGTTGTCGGTGATCAGTACGCCGTTCTTATCAAGGACACGCAGGACTTCCGGCAGGAAGTGGATGTACTGTCCCTTAGCGGCGTCCATAAAGATAAAATCGTACGGGCCGTCCAGGGTTTTTAAGACTTCGGCGGCATCTCCCGGAATCAGGGTAATGTGGTCGGCAAAGCCGGATTTTTCGAAGTTTTCCCGCGCGATCGGGATGCGTTTTTCGTAATTTTCTATTGTGGTAATCTCTGCGTCCGGTTCGCCGTACTGTGCCATGAAAACAGCAGAGAATCCTACGGCAGTTCCTACCTCCAGGATTCTCTTTGGCTGTTTCATCTTTAAGAATACTTTTAAAAAGCTCTGCATTTCACGGCGAATGACCGGCACCCGGTCCTGTTTGGCCGTCCGCTCCAGATTTTCCAGAAACGGGGTGTGGCCGGTGTCCAGGGAATTGATGTAGGTTACCATTCGTTCGTCTATTATCATGTAAGATTCCTCTTGTTTTGCAAACGTGCGTTATTCCGCGGACGGCTGTCCTTCGGTGTTAATGCCGGCCAGAATTTCCAGCATTTCATCGACGGTCTGTGCGGTGTTCAGCACGTAGGAACCGTCCTTGATGCCGCCGTAGTAGCCGGACAGGCGGTACTGGACTTCGAAAACCAGAAGGCTTTCGTCGATCAGTCCGTTGTCTTTCAGGAGTTCGCCAAGTTCTTTCGCCTCCATGCCGGAACGCACCTGTACGGTGACTTCCTTTCCTTTTTCTCTGGATGCGACTGGCTCCTCGGCAAACACGTCATGTCCAAACTGATATGAAGTTTTCGCTGCCAGAATGATCACAAGAATCACGCAGACGTAAATGAGCAGGCGCACGGTTCCTTTCGCACCTGTCAGCGCTGCGCGGTATCCGGCATCCCTTTTCTTTTCGGACATGGGCGCTCTCCTTTTGATTTTCGGTTTTAGATTTCCGGTACGCCGATGCGGATTTCTTCTGAAATGCAGTCCTGCACCTTCTGTACCATCTTACAGACCTCGAGTTCCGCTTCAAGATAGGCGTTTGCTTTCTCGCTTTTGCGGAGTGCGTAGGAATCCCGCTCGAGGGAATCTACGGCGTCGTAGAGGTCTACGTTTTCTGACTGCTGCAGTCGATAATTGCGGATTCGATAGTCATCGACCCGGCTTTTTAGTTTCGGGTCTTTTTCGAGTTCCTGTTCCATACATAAGTAATTCTGATATGCCCTGCTCTCCCGCATTTCTTCGATGAGCGCGTTCAGGCACTCTGTTACTTTGTCCATGGTATTTATGCCTCCATGATGATCGGAAGGATCATCGGTCTTCTCTTTGTTTTCTTCCATACATAATCGCCGAGGGCATCTTTGATCGTGGATTTGATCTTGCCCCAGTCGGAGATATTTTTGGAAAGGCAGCCATCCAGTGCCTCTTCTACAACTTCTCTTGCCTCGCCCATCAAATCCTCGGATTCGCGTACATAGACGAAACCGCGGGATACGATGTCCGGGCCGGCCAGAAGCTGGTTCGTTCTCTTTTCGAGAGTCAGTACAACGACCATGATTCCGTCCTCGGACAGATGCTGGCGGTCACGCAGGACGATATTTCCTACATCACCAACGCCGAGTCCGTCGACCATGATGGCTCCGGTGTGGACTTTGCCAGTTACTGCTGCGCCGTCCTCATCGAGTTCCATGACATCACCGGAATACATGAGGAAGATGTTCTCTTTCGGGATGCCGAGACTCTGTGCTACTTCTGCGTGTGCCTTTAAGTGGCGGTACTCGCCGTGTACCGGAATGGCGTATTTCGGTTTTACCAGGGAGTAGATCAGTTTGATTTCCTCCTGGCAGGCATGTCCGGATACGTGAACGTCCTGGAATACGACGTTGGCACCCTGTGCAGACAGTTCGTTGATGACGTTCGAAACGGCTTTTTCATTTCCCGGGATTGGGTGGGAACTGAAGATCACGGTGTCGCCCGGCAGGATCGAGATCTTTTTGTGCAGGTGTGCCGCCATACGGGACAGTGCTGCCATGGACTCGCCCTGGCTTCCGGTGGTGATCAGGACAAGCTGTTCGCCGGTGTAGTTTTTCATCTGCTCCACATCGATCAGGGTATTTTCCGGGATATTGATGTAGCCCAGCTCCTGCGCGATGGAGATGATGTTGACCATACTGCGGCCTTCGATGACAACTTTACGGCCGTATTTATAAGCAGAGTTGATGATCTGCTGCACACGGTCGACGTTCGATGCGAAGGTTGCGATGATGATTCGGGAATTCTGATGCTCGGCAAACAGGCCGTCGATCGTCTTTCCTACGGTCCGCTCGGACATGGTAAAGCCAGGCCGCTCTGCATTGGTACTGTCGCACATCAGTGCCAGAACGCCTTTCTTTCCGATCTCTGCGAATCTCTGCAGGTCGATGACATCACCAAAGACTGGTGTGTAGTCGACTTTGAAGTCTCCGGTGTGGACAATGATGCCAGCCGGGGAGTAGATTGCCAGTGCTGCTGCATCTGCAATACTGTGGTTTGTTTTGATAAACTCAATGCGGAATGCGCCCAGGTTGATGGACTGTCCGTGTTTGATGATTTTCCGTTTTGTGGTACGGAGCAGGTTGTGCTCCTTTAATTTGTTTTCGATCAGGCCAATCGTCAGTTTGGTGGCGTAGACCGGCACGTTCACTTCTTTTAAGATGTAAGGCAGGGCTCCGATATGGTCCTCGTGGCCGTGGGTGATGACGAAGCCTTTGACTTTGTCGATGTTTTCTTTCAGATATGTTACATCCGGGATGACCAGGTCGATACCGAGCATGTCGTCTTCCGGGAATGCAAGTCCGCAGTCTACGACGATGATACTGTCCTCATACTCGAAAACGGTGATGTTCATACCGATCTGTTCCAGGCCGCCAAGCGGTATAATTTTTAATTTACTTCCATTATTCTTTTTCAAATAGCACCTCCGCGCATGTTTTCCAAACGATTCCGTTACCGGTACGGCTTCACGCACGCATCCCCTGAGCGTCACTTCAGGCTGATGGAGCATATCCCGCACCTGCAGGATTTGCCCTTTAAAGCGCTGTCCCGGTCCCGCTTCGTCTGCGTCCCGGTATGGCTTCAAAACGGCTGGTTCAATAGGTGATGTCTGCCTCGTCATCCAACATGGAAGCAAATACGCCGGAAACGGCATCGAATTCGGTGTCGTCTTCTACCATAACATACTCTGCCTCTGCGTCGGTGTCGGTGGAGATATCCTTCAGAATATAGGCATTTGCCTCATCGTCCTTTGAATCGGATACCAGAATATAGTTGACTCCGTTAATTCTGGTCTGCTCCTCCACGTAAAATTCTTCTTTGCCGCCATCATCTGTTACAAATGTTATTTTTTCCATACAATATTCCTTTGTTCAGTTTTCCTGTGATTCCTTCTGATGGGAAAGATAGTCCAGATATCCCTGCAGGATAAAAACAGCTGCAATCATATCTACGTACTCCTTGCGGTTTTCCCTGCGGATTCCGGTTTCCATCATGGTGCGGTCTGCTTCGACCGTTGTCAGCCGCTCGTCCCACATGACAACGGGCAGACCTGTCCGTCTCTCCAGCATTTCTTTGAACTCGAGAGATTTTTCGGCCCGCTCTCCGATGTCGTTGTTCATATGTTTCGGGAAGCCGAGTACGATTTTTTCCACGCCGTACTCTTTTGCTATCTCTTCAATCCGGGCCAGCGTCTGGCGCAGCTTATTCTCCGATTTTCTGCGGACAATTTCGATTCCCTGCGCAGTAAGACCCAGGGCGTCGCTGACTGCCACCCCTACTGTTTTTGAGCCGTAATCTAATCCCATTATTCTCATAGTAATTACGCTCACTTCCAGGATTCATTTTTGATGTACTCTTTTAACAGTTCCTCTACCAGTTCATCACGCTCTACTTTCATGATCAGGCTTCTGGCTCCCTTAAAGCTTGTGATGTACGTCGGATCGCCTGACATGATATAGCCTACGATCTGGTTGACTGGATTATACCCTTTTTCTACCATGGCGTTGTAAACGGTTTCGAGTACCTCTTTTACCTGAATCTCCGGCTCTGTTTTTACTTTAAAATATTGTGTGTTACTTAATCCTGACATTCTTTTCACGTCCTCGTATTTATTGATATCATTTATATTCTAATACATGTTATGGGAAATTTCAATCGTGAAATTGCCCAACTATTTGAATGTTACAGTTCACTGTATCTCAGCGAACTGTAATATTCAAAGCCCGCATGGAAAATTTTGCTTTACGAAGTGGCGGCAGCTATTTCTGATGTTATTTTATCCCTGAAAACGCCGCATTATTCATATGAATTGGAAGTAAAAATCATTTCCAGGATTCTCTGGGCACAGGCGGTCAGGTCTTTTTCCTCGAGATACTGGTCATTTTCGGCACTCAGCGCATCCAGGATTTCGCGGCGGTCGGTGTCGGTTCCCGGCATCACAAGATCGTTTCCGGCAGCAATGCATTTTGCGGCAGAGGAGCCTCCGTCGGCGTTTGTTGTGGTCCAGTCTGTCATGATGATGCCGGCAAAGCCCCATTCCTTTCTTGCAGCGGTTGTGCACAGATCGTAGCTGTTGGCGGTGTGGACACCGTTTACCTTGTTGTAGGAGGTCATGATCGCCTTTGGCTGGGATTCTTTGATTGCAATTTCGAAGCCTTTCAGATAGATCTCACGCAGAGCGCGCTCGGAGACGATGCTCGATACGCCGCGGCGGTTTTCTTCCTGATTGTTGCAGGCGTAATGTTTGATGGTCGTTCCGACGCCGTGCTGTCTCTGCACACCGCGTGTGAGAGCTGCTGCGATGATTCTGACCAGAATTTCGATTGAATTTTCTCCCGCCCTGTTCTATACTAATGTAAACAAATGTAGCTGTTTTTTATTCCAGATAACTACAAAATCGGAGGTATCACGCTTTATGCATATGACACAAATTCAATCTGTCTTAAACGAGAAAAAAATCACGTTTTCCTATACGGAAGAGGATAACTGCGGAAGCATCGACTTTGAGCACCGCGGTCTGCGGTATCATATCTGGGAATTTGCAGACGATGTGGAGCCGGTCGGCGTGGAGACCAATCTGCGGTATGCAGGGCGCGATGAGGAAATCGAAGGCGATTACGATACGATTCTCGCAGAACATTTAAAGAAAGAATTTTAAGCGATTTCATTTCATTTTTGGGAAAAGATGTGTATTTTATGACGCCAGTTCTTCAACCACAGCTCGAAAAAGTCACGCTGGAACAGTATGAAATGCTTCCAGAAGAGAAACGCTTCGAAGTTTTTGACGGTGTCATCTACGACATGGCAAGCCCTTCGCAGGTTCATCAGGCACTGTCCATGCAGCTTTCTACACTCATCAATACTTACATTCTTCGCAAAAAATCATATATTTTCTAACGCTGCCAGAAACAGCTCATAGAAGTCATCTTCCCCTTCAAGCGCCGGGGAATTTTCTCCGCCGCCATTGGTGCTGCGTTTGATTTCTGCGTAAAATTCTTCACCTGCCATGGCAAGATCCATTTCATAGATGGAAACGCCATAGGCATGGCAGATTTCGCAGAATGCGTGGATTGGATTCGGATTTTTCCTTGTCTGAAGCAGTTTTTCACGCAGAATAGAGTCTGCTTTTGCTTTTTTCTGCAGTTCGTCTAACAGTTCAACCAGTTCATTCATTTTGAAAACCTCCCTTTTTGCTAAAAAAACAGCACAGAAATCCCACGGTTTGCGTGCCTCTCTGTACTGCTTCTTTATTTTACGCTATTTTTCTTTTTTCTGTCAAGCTTTTGCCTGCACTGCAGGGAAGTTCTTTCATCGCCATGATTGCTGTTCTCAGACATCTGCGAGCCGTAACTTTTCTCAATCAGTTCGTTTTTTGTCAATAAATGATTTCTTGACGCTTTCAGATCTCTGTGATACAGTAATGGCAGAAACGAGGTGATTGCATGAAAAACACATTTGAGCAACAGATTTACGAGATCTTTGGAACAACGGACCCAAAGGAGCTGCGCAAGCTTTCCAAAGACGCGAAACAATACCAGCAGTTAGCGAAAAAAGAAGCACTGCGCCATGCGGCTGGAAGAAAACCAGCTTTTTCGCTGCCGCAAATCATTCAGATGGCTGCCATGCAGCAGCAGGGAAAAAGTATTGCCGAGATCGCGCGCACCTTTCAGGTCAGCAGGCAGACAGTATACAATCAAATTGCCCGTGCTCACTGTTTCAGCACGGATCCCGATGTCAAAACGCGGATGTGTTTTCTTTACCGCGATCAGCTTTGCACAACGATTGATATCGACTTCCGTCATGAGAAAATTGCAATCCAGAATTACACAAAAAAAATTCCGCTTCGTGCCTTTGGCGTTGTGGAGCATCCGACCTGGGATGATTTTACCTGGTTTCTGGAAAGCCGCTGTTTTCCCAAAACACGCGATCATGCCAAAGATATTTTAAAAGAAATGGGACTTCCCTTTTATGATCCGCTGCTTATCATTGAAAAAACAGATGGGCGAATGGCCGGTGACGAGCAATGGATCCTGATTCTGAAGAATAAGGAGGCACGCCATGGAACAGATCCGTCTTGATCATCAGCTGCCTGTCAAAAAAACAGATCACACCTCAAAAGGGGACCAGCTCAAGTGGAAAATCGGTAATATCTGGTACAAATCCGACTATATGGGATATGAGGGACTCTCGGAGACACTGGTGTCTCATTTACTGCAAAAAAGCACTCTTTCCCACCCGTTTGTCCTGTATCAGCCTGTTCGGATTGCATACCGCGGCACTCTCCGCAGTGGCTGTTCCAGTCCTGATTTTCTAAAAGCAAATCAGATGCTGATCCCATTGGAAAAACTGTACCGCCAGAATATTGGAGACAGTCTGGCAATCACGCTTGCTGCTTTTTCAGAACCGGCGGAACGCATTCGTTTTCTGGCAGATCAGATGGAACACATGACGGGAATTCAGAATTTCGGTGCATATCTGACCGCTATGCTGGAAATTGATGCCTTCTTTCTAAACGAAGACCGGCACACCAACAACATCGCTGTTCTATATGATACAGAAACAGAGCAATATTCTCCAAGTCCTCTATTCGATCAGGGTTTATGCCTGTTTGCAGACATTAGCAATGACTATCCTCTGGATCTGCCGATGGATGTCTGTATGGAACGCATCGAAGCCAAACCTTTCAGCTCTGATTTTGATACACAGCTGGATGCTGCGGAGGAATTATACGGTATCCAGCTTCACTTTTCCTTTACTGCAAAAGATGTCTGCACGGAACTGGATTCTCTGGCCGATTACTATCCTCTGGAAATCCGCCAGCGTGTTGAGCAGATCATACGCCGACAGATGCGCAAATATGGATATCTGATGCGCAGTTAGAGTCGAAAAGAAAACAGTACAGAAAAGTCCCCACGCTGTGTGTGTCTTCTGTACTGTTTTCTTTTTTGACCTTTTTACACGATCTTATGCCATTTTCTTAAATACCGGAATCGAATCGATTGGTGCGGCGGCAAGAACGGTCTGTCCGCCTTCGTACACTTTTCCGTCTCTGGTGTCTTCCCAGCGTCCTTCCGGAAGATATACTTCACGCTCAAACTCGTTCAGATGGAAAATCGGCGCTACCAGGTATTCGCTTCCGAACATATACTGTTCCTGCAGCTCCCAGCATTTTTTGTCATCCGGGAACTCATAGAACATGGTACGGATCAGCGGAGAACCGTTTTCGGATGCCTCGTCATACAGCTGTTTGATGTAATCGTGCATGCTGATGCGGATGTCGTAATATTTCTTCATGATCCGGTAATTTTCTTCTCCATAGCTCCACAATTCATTGGACTGGCCGGTATACAGATAGCCGCCGCCAAAGTCACGGTCATCGAGCGGTGGAATGTTGTGCGGTCCGCGGTCGCCGTGCATACGGAGAACAGCAGAGTAAACGGCAAACTCATACCATCGGATCAGAAGCTGCTGGAAATCCGGGTCATTGACATCATCTGTCATAAAGCCGCCGATATCGGTTGTCCACCACGGAATGCCGGCAAGACCCATATTAAGGCCGGCCTGGAGCTGATCATAGAAGGCTTCAAAGGTACTCGGCACATCGCCGGACCATACAACATTTCCGTATTTCTGGCTTCCGGCCCAGGCGCAGCGAAGCAGGTTTACAATATTTTCTTCTCCTTCTGCTTTCATGCCGTCATAGAAGACACGGCTGTACAGCTGCGGATAGATATTGCTGCAGGAAAGAGCAGGTCCGTCGATATAGCGGTAATGATCGAAATCGTAAACGCCGAAATCCGGTTCTGAGTTGTCCAGCCAGAAGGCATCGATTCCAAAATCATAATAGTTTTTCTTGCAGACTTCCCAGACGTATTTTCTGGTTTCCGGGTTGAACACATCGATTTCCACGCAGTCCCCCTGGAAATCATACGTCTGCAGGGCGCCGCGCTCTGTTTTAATCAGCAGGCCGCGGTCCAGCATCGGCCAGAAATTCTCGCTCTTCCGGTCTACGCTTGGCCATACGGAAACGATAACTTTGATTCCCATGGAATGCAGTTCGTCCACCATGGCTTTTGGATCCGGCCAGTATTTTTCATCGAATTTCCAGTCGCCCTGTACGGTCCAGTGGAAGAAATCGATGACAATCTGATCGATTTTGATGCCTTCCTTCTGGTAGCGGCGTGCCACTTCAAGCACTTCCTCCTGCGTACGGTAGCGCAGCTTGCACTGCCACAGGCCCATACGGTCCTCCGGGAATTTCGGCGCGCGGCCGGTCACTGCGGTGTAATTTTCCAGGATCTCTTTCGGTGTATCGGCTGCGGTCAGCCAGTAGTCCATATCTTTGGTCGAGCGTGCAGTCCATTCGGTGTAGTTCTTTCCGAAGGTTACCTGTCCGACAGCCGGATTGTTCCACAGCATACCATATCCTAAGCTGGATACGGCGAATGGTACGCTGATCTGGGAGTTCCGCTGCGCCAGCTCCAGGGTGCATCCCTTCAGATCCATGTATTTCTGCTGATACTGGCCCATTCCGAAAATCTTCTCTTCGTCGTTGCTCTCAAATTTCAGGTTCAGGCTGTATTCGCTTCCGCCGATCACACCTTTCCACTCACGGTTGACCGTTTTTAAGCAGCGGCTCTCTTTGCTGATCGTTCCGTCGTAGCAACGGTGATATTCTCTTAAAATTTCCTGTTCTTCTTTGTAGAAGGTGATAACTCCTGCAAAGTTGACCACAGCACGGATTTTTCCATTGGTGATGGATGCGCTGGTTCTTTTTCCCATCGATCCGTCGATTTCCAGATGATCGACCGCAAACTGCTCTGCTTTTGCCTCTGTTTTTTCCGGCACTTCGGTCAGCGCCCAGTCCTTTCCGGAAAATCCCGGAAGCATCGTTGCGCGGACACGTAAGGAATCTTTTCCCCACGGCTCAATCCGCAGTGTTTCTCCGTTTGCCTGTGCAATTAACACACCATTTTTTGTCTGAAAACGCATTGTTTTATTCTCCTTTTTTGAAAAGAGAGGTCACAGAAAAATTTGCTTTTCCGTGCCTCTCCCTCCCTATATTCTTACATTCCGATGCTTATGCAACAACAACTTCGTTCGCATCTGCTGCCAGCACAGCCTCTTTCTTCTCGTTTCCGACGAATACTTCTACTTTCAGTTCGGTATGTGCGCCTTCTACGGATACTTTCACTGCATCGCCGTCTTTGACTGCTTTCACGGTGAATACGGTGTTTCCGTGGATATCCGAAACCTTTGTCTCAGCTGCGTCTTTTAACTGATATACGCATACGTTTGCATGGTCCGCGTAGTCATAATCCGGTTTGGTGTCGCAGTTTCCTCTGACTACGATGCTGTTTTCTCTTACATACAGCGGCATGGAGAAGTAGTCATAGGTTCCCTGGAACCATCTGCCGCCTTCTTTTGTCTCGCCGGTCAGAAGCTCTGTCCAAGTGCCTTCCGGCAGATAGTACTGTGCTACCTTGTCCTCACGGAAGACAGGTGCTACCAGAAGGGCATCACCCAGCATGTACTGCTGATCCAGATACGGAACGGCCGGGTCGTTCATGAACTCGAATACCATCGGGCGCATAACCGGGGTTCCTTCCTCGTGTGCCTCTACAGATTTCTGGAAGATGTACGGCATCAGAGAGCATTTCAGGTTGGTGAAGAATTTTACAACGTCGCATGCTTCGTCGTCAAACAGCCACGGCACACGGTAGCTTGTGGATCCGTGCAGACGGCTGTGGGTGGACATGAGGCCGAATGCGCACCATCTCTTGTACAGATCCGGTGTTGCGGTGCTCTCGAATCCGGAGATATCATGGCTCCAGAAGGAGAAGCCGCTCATGGCGAAGGAAAGGCCGCCGCGCAACGTTTCTGCCATGGACGGATAGTTTGCAGAGCAGTCGCCGCCCCAGTGTACCGGGAATTTCTGGCTTCCTGCTGTTGCACTTCTTGCAAACAGAACTGCCTCGTTCTCACCTTTTACTTCTTTTAACAGGCTGAATACTGCCTGGTTGTACAGGTATGTATAGTAGTTGTGCATTGCCTGCGGATCGCTTCCGTCGTGGTAAACAACGTCAACCGGGATTCTCTCGCCGAAGTCGGTCTTGAAGCAGTCTACGCCGCAGTCCAGAACGGTTTTCAGTTTATCCGTGTACCATTTTACGGCATCCGGGTTGGTGAAGTCTACCAGACCCATACCAGCCTGCCAGTTGTCGGTCTGCCATACGCCTCTGCCGTCTGCTCTCTGAAGGAGATAGCCGTTTGCTGCACCCTCTTTGAAGAACGCGGTTCCCTGTGCGATGTACGGGTTGATCCATGCGCAGATGTGCAGGCCTTTGTCATGATATTTCTTTAAGGTTGCACGGATGTCCGGGAAGCATTTCTTATCCCACTCGAAATCGCACCAGTGGAATTCATGCATCCAGAAGCAGTCGAAATGGAATACGCTCAGCGGAATATTTCTCTTCTCCATTCCCTCGATGAAGGATGTGGTAGTCTCTTCGTCGTAGTTTGTGGTAAAGGATGTGGACAGCCACAGACCAAAGGACCACGCCGGAGGAAGTGCCGGACGTCCGGTCAGTGCGGTGTACTCGTTCATGATCTTCTTCGGTGACGGGCCGTGGAACAGATAATATTTGATTCTCTCGCCCGGTACGGAGAAGCCGACATACTCAACTTTTTCGCTTGCTACTTCGAAGGAAACGTTGTCGGTGCTGTCAACGAGAATACCGTAGCCGTTGTTTGTCATATAGAATGGTACGCATTTGTATCCGATCTCGGATGCAGTACCGCCGTCTTCATTCCAGGTATCGACAACCTGTCCGTTTTTCACGAATGGGGTGAATCTCTCGCCAAGGCCGTATACGCACTCACCCACGCCAAGGGACAGCTCACTTACCATGTATGGCTGATATTTTTCGGTCATGTAGTTCGGTGCCGGCAGCATGGTGCTCTGCTTGCGATCCCATCTGATATAGGAAAGGTTGCGGAATCCGCTTCCGGTCAGGACTTTTCCGTCTGCCTCGAAGGTGTAAGCGAAGATTCCTTTTCTCTGTACGCGTACCAGTACGCTTCCGGTGTCGAGAACTGCCTCATCGTCGTTGATGGTAACGGTTACGTCCTCGTATACGCTCTCTGTTTTGTCGAAGGACGGAACTTTGTTGTCGTATGCTTCATAGTGCCATGCTTCCATGGAGATGGTATCCGGTGTGTGTGCCACGAACTCAACGGTGATGGTCGGCAGGTTCAGGGTCATACCTCTGTGCTCGATCGGGCGGGTGGTAGCCAGGATACGCATACCGCCTGGGATCTGCTCTACTTCATAAGCCTGCATTGCATGGGATGCATTTGCTTTTTCACTCGGAAGCCAGTAACCTTCTGTGAATTTCATCTTTTCATTACCTCCTGATTGGATGAGCCTGAAACAGATAGCTGAAAGCACTTTATTTTCATCAATCTTTACAGAATTATCGTTTCAGGCTGACGTTTTTTGGTAATTTTATACTACCACACTCTTGCTTTCGAAAACAGGGCGGATTCTGTGAAAAAGTACGGCGATATTATCTTTTTCTATCTTTTTGGTGTATTCGGGGGCTGGGATGCAAAACGGGAGTGTGCCCCGCAGACGTCTGCAAAAGACACACTCCCGTTTCTCTTCTGTTTTTTCTTATGCTGCAATCAGATACGCAATAACGGCCAGCAGGATCTGCAGGATCACAAAGCGGATCACAACCTGACTGTCGGACCATTTGTATTTCAGGCGGACATGGTCATGCAGCGGTGTTCTTGTATTTTTGAGGATCGCGATTTTCAGGAAACGGAGTAAAAATACTTTGACAAGGCCGATTCCTCCGTCGACGATCATCACGCCTGCCATCAGCAGATATAAGAACGGATGGCGGGACTGCATGGCAAGGATGGCGATGTAGAAGCCAAGTGCTCTCGAACCGGCGTCTCCCATCAGCATGCTGCTCGGCGAGGTATTGAAATACAGGTACGCGAGAAGTGCTGCCACGAACAGGTAGTTGGCTACGGTGAAGCTTCCCAGAGCATCATGGAAAATCATGCTGAATGCGAAGATGACCACGCAGGAAAGGCTCGCGCAGAGTCCGTCGACACCGTCGGAACAGTTTGTAACGTTGATCGAAATCCAGATCAGGATGATGCCGAGGATTATGTAGACCACTTTCGGAATGGTAAGGGACATGCCTCCGAAGTAGATCGTGGTGGAATTGTAATTCACAAAGGTGATGACGGTCACAATGGAGATGACGAGGTCAATCGCGCCTTTTTTGTAATCGCTCCACGGGGTTTCGGATGCATCATCTAGGTAGCCGCTCAGCATGATGCAGACGAGCAGGATCGCGTAGATCACATACTCGGCGCCAAGAGGCAGGAACAATACGCTTCCGATCAGGAAACAGATGACGATCACAAGGCCGACGCCGCGCAGTTTTCCGCGGGAGAGGCCGCCGTTTACGGCAAATTCTCTGCCGTGATCGCTCGGCAGAAAGGAAAATGGATGCTTTAACGCCAGAAAGGTCAGCAGAAAGGTGACCACGATTCCCAGCATGGCGATCTGGCCGGGATTTAAAAAGTTACTCCATACTTGATACATACGTTTTCTTCCTTCACTTTTCTTTAGATTGAGTTTGCACGAAGCCGTATGTGACGTGGCTTTGTGTTCATTTATTATAACAACTTCATACAAAAATTGCTATACCCAATTCGGGGGTTTCGTGATAAGATAGTGATACACTAAGTTGAACAAAAAAGGAGTTTTTTATGCCACGCAAAGATCATCTGCCGCGCCAGACACGCCAGGAACACATCACGCTGCAGCCGAACCGCAGCATCGAATTTCGCGTAACCGACGATTTCGGCAGTTTTTCGCCGCCGCACTGGCACGACGCGCTGGAAATTATTTATATTCTGGAGGGTTCCTCCATTGTCACGCTCTCGGACCGCACCAAGACCGTCCTTCCGGGTCAATTTCTGCTGATCAATTCCGGGCGTATCCACACGGCGCGCTGTCCGTCCACGGGAAACCGCTCGATTCTGATGCAGATTCCGGATGCGTTCCTTGCGAACTATCTGCCTGATCCGTCACAGCTCTGGTTCTCGATTGACTACGACAGTACGAATCCGGAAGTGCAGAAAAATATCAGCCAGTTCCGGCGTCTTCTGCTTTCGATGATGCAGCTTCATGAGGAAATGCCCGACGGCTATCTGCTGACGTTCCAGCGGGAGCTTTTTACGTTTCTCGATCTGCTCTACACGAAATTTTCTGAGAAGAGTCCGCTTGCGCACCACCCGATGAGCTCCCGGACGCAGACACGGCTCGATACGATTCTGACGTACACGCAGGAAAATTACCAGCGGCCGATCACGCTGAAGGAGGCTGCCGATGTTGTCTCGCTGCAGCCGGAATATTTCTGCCGGTTCTTCCGCCAGAACATGGAAACGACGTATCTGGAATATCTGAATTCCTACCGTCTTTCCCGCATCTACCGCGACCTGATCGCCACGGATCTGCCGGTCGGCACGCTCGCGGAAAAGCATGGTTTTACAAACGATAAGCTGTTTCACCGCCTCTTCCGCGAGCGGTTTCACACGACGCCGCTGCAGCTTCGGAAGGCAGCACGCGAGAAAGGATCCTGATAGCTTTCGCTGTTTTTATATCTTTGAGAATGGGAGTTTAACACGATGACAAAAGAAGAACTGGCGCTTGCCGTCATTGAACGTTTGAAACAAGAATATCCTGACGCCGACTGTACGCTTGACTATGACCAGGCGTGGAAGCTGCTCGTCAGTGTCCGCCTGGCCGCACAGTGCACCGATGCGCGGGTCAATGTTGTGGTGGAGGATCTCTACGCAAAGTATCCTGATATCGATGCGCTGGCAAACGCGACACCGGAGGAAATCGAGGAAATTGTGCGGCCGTGCGGTCTTGGAAAGAGCAAGGCACGCGACATCAACGCCTGCATGCGCATGCTGCGCGACGAGTACCACAGCCAGGTGCCGGATGACTTTAACGCACTTTTGAAGCTCCCGGGCGTGGGACGGAAAAGTGCGAACCTGATTATGGGCGATGTATTCAAAAAGCCTGCGATTGTGACGGATACGCACTGCATCCGGCTGTGCAACCGCATCGGGCTCGTGCATGACTGCAAGGATCCGAAGAAGGTGGAGATGGCACTCTGGAAAATTGTGCCGCCGGAAGAAGGAAGCTCGCTCTGCCACCGGTTTGTGGAGCACGGACGCGAGGTCTGTACTGCGCGGACGACACCGCACTGTGAACGGTGTGTGCTCGCGGATATCTGTGAGAAGAACGGCGTAGAAAAATAGCATTTTTTTATGCGTTTCCATGCGAAAAAGGCTTTTGCATACCGGACAGATTTTTCTGATTCTGTCCCGGCTGCAAAAGCCTTTTTGTTTCTATTTTTTATATGACCGAAAGAAGTCCGTCAGCGCTTTCAGCGTTTTCCCGAGCACCTGCACTTCCTCTTCTCCGAGTTCCGCCATCACGGCATCCGTCATCTGCTCGTGGAATTTTGCGTGATGATGGAATGCCTGCCGTCCCTTTCCGGTCAGGTGGATGTAGACGATCCGGCGGTCCTTCTCGCTGCGCTCCCGCTCGGTGTAGCCTTTTTTCACCAGACTGTTCATCGACGTTGTCAGCGATCCGACCGTGATGTCGAGCTTTGCCGCGATCGATGACATATTGCCGCCCTCCAGGCCGACGGCTTCTATGATGTGCATATCGTTGTTCGTCAGATCCTTGAAATCCTCGGTGATGATCGCCTCTTCTTCCAGTTTTTGTATCTCGTGAAACAGATGGACCAGTGTCTCATTGATGATTTCTCTGTTATCCACTCCTCTTCCCCTTTCCGTCTGTTCTGTCCCTTCTGAACAGGGTTCCACTCTTTCTGTCTGTATTGTATCAAAAAAGTTCCGGACAAACAATACCAAAAACTGCCTGGGAAACGGCGGATCGCTCCGTGCCGTTTCCCAGGCAGTTCTGTTATGTTTGATTCAATTACATCTGCCCTTTTTTCTTTAACCGTGCAAAGCAGATCATGAAAAAGCAGATGCCGTATACGGTTGTGATCGGGGTGGACATGCCGACGAAGGTCAGGTTCGTATTCGGCAGGTGTGAGAAGAACAGCGCCAGCGGAATACGGATCAGGCAGGCGGAGGTGATTCCCTGGATCATAACCGGGATGCTGATGCCGCGGCCGTTGAAGTATCCGATGCTGCTGAACAGCACACAGGTCAGAATACATTCCGGTGCGAAACCGCGCAGGTAAGCGGCGCTCTGCTCGATAACGGCCGGATCGCTCGTGAAGATTCTGGAGATGACACTTCCACCGAAGAAACCGATGCAGAAAATCACAACTCCAAGAGAGCAGCCCGTTGCGATTGCGGTGAGGAAGCCCTTCCACGCGCGGTCTTTCTTTCCGGCTCCGGTGTTCTGTGCCACGAATGCTGACACAGACTGCATCACAGAGGACGGGATCAGCATGATGAATGAGGTCAGCTTCTGCGCCACACCGTATCCGGCGGACGGCATAAGGCCCATGCCGTTGATGATCGAGTTGATCACAAGGAAGGAAATCTGTACGGTCGTCTCCTGCAGCGCGATCGGCACACCGACGTTCAGGACTTTCTTCAGCTCGTCATGGTCGATGCGGCAGTCTTCTTTTTTGAATTCAATCGGCAGATTGCCTTTTTTCAACACACCCATGGAGGCGATGACAGAAATCAGCTGCGCCAGAACCGTCGCAAGCGCTGCTCCCGCAACGTCCAGTTTCAGCACACCGACGAAGAACAGATCTCCGGCAATATTGGCTGCGCAGGCGATGCCGACGAATAAAAGCGGCAGATTTGCATTACCGATTCCGCGAAGCACGCTGCTGATGACGTTGTACGCGATGATGATCAGAATACCGCCGGAACAGATCCGCAGGTAGAGGACGGTTTTGTCAAAAGACTCCGCCGGGACCTGTAAAATATTGGCGATCGGGCCTGCGAACAGCTCCAGAATCACCGTCATGACGACACCGATGATGGCGAACAGAACAATCGAGGTTCCCACGGTTTTGCCGGCCTTATCCGGCTTGCCCTCGCCGATGTGCTGGCCGATCATAACGGTCGAACCCATCGCAAGGCTGGTGATGATAAGTGTTACCATCTGCATGAAGTTGCTTCCGGTTCCGACAGCGGAAATACTCGACGCATCGCCGAACCAGCCGACCACGAGAAGGTCGACCGCACCGTAAGCCGCCTGCAGAATCAGCGCGCCGAGCACCGGCAGCGCAAAGCGGATCAGGGACTGGAAAATCGGTCCCTCTACAAACGATATTTCTTTCTTATTTTCTTTTGCCATTGTTTTTCACTCCTTTTATTCCCGGCATCGTTTCCTGCATCCGTGTGATTGCATGCACAAATTCGTCCACCACCGCGTCGTCCAGATCTGGCAGGCGGGATGCCCATTCCCCGTGAAAGTGCGTCACGCGGAGTTCCACAAACTCTTTTCCCTCTTCGGTCAGTGTCAGGTTGATCACGCGCTTATCTTTTTCATCCGCCTGTTTCACGAGAAGATTTCTCTCCTCCAGTTCCTGCACCAGCTTGGTGATGCTCGGCAGCGTTGTGTTCATATAGCTGCTGATGTCGCTGACGCGGCAGAAGCCCTGCTTTTTCTGAATCTCATTCACCGCATCCAGCACATGCACCTGCCGCGGCTTCATACCGTCCGGCAGGTCCGGGAGCTTCTCGATCAGACGCTTTGCATCAAAACACGCATCCAGGAACTGCTTTAATTTTTCCTGTGTCATGGAAAATGGTCCTTTCTTCTTGAAATTTAGTTATCTTTAGTAATTATCTTTGATAAGTATAGCAGGAAATGAAAAAATGTCAAGAGGGAACTGATGCTAAAAAAGAGCTGATTGAAAGTTCTGGCAATGCCAGATTCTTTCATCAGCTGTGTTTCATCCATTTCCCCTGACAATAATCCGTGAACAGCCTCAAGACTGGCATCAAATGATTTTTGAGCAGAATATCGGATATAAACAGAATTATTATTAATTTCATCTTCCAGTCCAGGTACATCTTCCATCATGTTTGGAACATCTACATTTAATGAAATTACACCCTTTCCATCTGCGATCAATGTTTGTCCTTCTTTTGAAATCATACACTCCAGGACATCGAATGCCAGGTCCAGTTTTTCCTGATCTTTTTCCAGTTCTTTGTTAAATGCAATATTCAGAGAAGGGGTCATATTTATAAAAGCTTCATCCGAAATCTGTGAAAAAAACGGTATACGAGTTAATTCTGCATCCATCTGTTCCTGAAATTCCTGCATAAGTGCCGGATAACCATGAAACATTGCTGCTTTTCCCTCAAGGAACATCTGCGTTGCAGTATTAATATCGACGCTGATATCATCACTTGTAAAATGTGAGTCCTTCAAAAATGTATTGGTTTCTGAAAAAATACGTTTCCATAACGCATCATCAAACGCGATATCCCCTGATGCACTTTCAGCTGAGCTTCTCCATTCGATTCCATCCAGACTCATGAATTCCCCAATTGCACCTGTCTGAATCACCTCATGAGCAGACCAGTCTTCTGCAAGATCCAGGGAATACGGTTTTATACCATTATCATAAAATTGTTGGCATGCCTGTGCATATTCCTTATAGTTTTTCGGTATCTTGATTCCATACTGTTCAAACAATGTCTTGTTGGCAATAATCGTCTGCGGTATACCGCAGATAGGAAGCCACTGAATCTCATTTTTTGAATTTTTATAATATTGCAATGCATAGGAGTAATACCTGGAAACCACATCATAAGAAGCAAAATCCATTAGATATGGCTCTAGATCCTGTGCATCTTTTCCAGAAAATCGACGTACGGTTATGATATCCGGCAGTTCACCATGTTCTTCAAAATAGCTGTATAAATCGGTATCATTGTTACCGGTAATAAACTCAATATCCTGATCTGGAAACTGTTCATGGATATAGGGTACAATATTTTTCATTAAACGATTTTCCCACAGATACACGGTAAGGTGATCGTCATTTTTAGATACTGCTTTTTGAGATTGTCCACAGCCAGACAAAACAGTAATTGTTAAAAGCACACCTGGCAGTAATGCTATCAGACATTGTTTTGCCTTTTTCATCCTCGTATTTTCCTCATTCTTTCCTGATAAAATCATTAATTCAATAATTGGGAAACAATTACAGCCAGTTTTCCAGAACATCATTCAGCTTATTCATATCCAGCGGTTTCGCGATATGTCCATTCATGCCTGTATTTTTTGCCAGCTGTACATCTTCTGCAAAAGCATTTGCTGTCATGGCAACAATCGGTAGTTTTCCCTGTTCACCCGGAAGGCTCCTGATTGCTGCGGTTGCCTCATAACCATTCATGACGGGCATTTGGATATCCATAAAAATAAGGTCATACAAGCCTTTCGGAGAAGCTTCTACTTTTTCAACTGCAATTTTTCCATTTTCTGCCGTTTCCACTTCCGCCCCTGTCATCTGCAGAATTTCAACAGCAATTTCTCTGTTTAACTCATTATCCTCGACCAGCAGAATTCTTTTTCCTGTGTAATCTGCTTCAGACAGCTCATCCAGATAATTTCTTGCTGTTTTTTCTTTTCTGCCAGAAGTAAACTGCCGCAATGTAGCCGTCAAACGGGAACGGAACAGCGGTTTTGCAATAAAAGCATCTACGCCTGCAGCCTTTGCTTCTTCTTCGATCTCGCTGAATTCATAAGATGTCAGTACAATAATGGTAATCTCTTTCCCTATCCGTTTCCGGATCTGTCTGGCTGTTTCAATTCCGTCCATATCCGGCATTTTCCAATCTAAAATAACAGCAAAGTAATCATTTTTTAGCTCATGATGTGCATAACAGCGCTCAACGGCTTCTCTGCCGGAGAGAACCCATTCGCCTGTAATCCCAATCTCCTTCAATGTGGCAACTGTACTTTCACAACATGTCTTATCATCATCCACAACCAGAACAGGTAGATTCATCAGATTTCTGTCCTGTTCTTTTTCTTTTTCCTGAAGTTCCAGATAAATTGTTACTGTAATTTTAGTTCCCTTATGTAAGGTGCTTTCCACTTTAATATTACCATTCATCAGGTTCACAATATTTCTGCTGATTGCCATTCCCAGACCTGTTCCCTGGACTCTGGTTGTCCGATGGTCATCTGCGCGGCTGAAAGGATCAAACATGATTTTCTGGAATTCCGGTGACATACCGATCCCATTATCCTCAATCGTAAATTCATAGCATCCAAGTTCCGAAAATCCATTTGGCTTTTCCTCTATGGAAAAGATAATATTCCCGCCATCCGGTGTATACTTAATTGCATTGCTCATCAGATTCACAAACACCTGCTGGATTCTCAGGCTGTCACCACAGACATCCTCGTGTTCAATGTGATTGATGTGTATATCAAAATTGTGTTTATGTTCATCCAGCACCATAAAAATTCCTTGATTTTATAAGGGTTTTATCTCTTGGTTTTTTTAAGTAAGCAGGAAGTAAGCAAGCAAGTGTAATCAAGGCATGATAAAGAGTTTATCCACAAAGTGATACTTTACGGATAAGCTCTTTTTTATAGTCTGATTCGCTTACATCATATGTGTAGAAATTTTCATTTACTTCTGGTGTGTTTCCAATCAGGACAGCAGTTGTCACTGAATCTGCACCATTTACACGCATACGTGAATTTAAAGTCCTGCGAATAGCATGTATACTTTTAACCGGAATTTTTGCCTGTTCACATTTATAACGAGCACATTCAGAAATAGATTCTGGTGTACAATGACCTGTGACAGTAGCAAATTACAAATATAAAAAAGAGTTGCTGCCAGATGGTCAGTGTTGAATATTTTATGTAAATCCACTATAATATAATCAAAAAGGAGCGTGATCGTATGGCTTTACTCAAAGAAGAATCTTATACCATTGAAGATATTTATGCTCTGCCAGATGGCGAAAGAGCTGAACTGATTGACGGACACATCTATTATATGGCACCACCATCGTACAAACATCAGAAACTCGTCATGGAGCTTTCCGCTATCATCCGTAATTATATAAAACAGCACAAAGGAACTTGCGAAGTGCTTCCTGCACCATTCGCCGTATATCTTGATGAAATAAATAATACTTATGTCGAACCAGATATATCTGTGATTTGTGATCCAAACAAACTTGATGATAAAGGATGTAAAGGCGCACCAGACTGGATTATTGAAATTGTATCGCCTGCAAGCAGAAAAATGGATTATCTCCTGAAACTTTTCAAATATCGTTCCGCAGGTGTCCGGGAATACTGGATCGTAGATATCGCAAAAAACAGAATTACAGTATACAACTTTAATCATGATTATTCCATTGAAGAATATTCGTTCACTGATACTGTAAAAGCTGGAATTTACGAAGATTTATCTATTGATTTCTCAGAAATTAATATCCTGTAAAATCTAAAAAAGTTGGTAATACATCCCTTCTATATGGGATTTTACCAACTTTTTATTGTGCTTGTTCCATGGCACATCCGATAGTTTGATTACCAAAACACATCTGGTATTCTTTATGGCGCCAAAGGATTTTAATGATGATATCATCATCTGTTACCAATTGTCCCACTTTCTTTTGAACAAAAAAAGACACACCATCTCCATAAAAAACATCCACAGGGTAATTCCCTGTGGATGTTTTTTATTCACCAAACTGTTGTGCACATTCTTTCAGCATTTCGCGGAT
>ENA-OQIK01000229-OQIK01000229.1-human-gut-metagenome-genome-assembly--contig:-NODE-229-length-45782-cov-16.589432_pt1 | contig 45782 bp, 42 predicted proteins | sample MGYA00242578_ERZ504743 | MGnify/ENA primary metagenome ERZ504743 (study PRJEB26092, sample SAMD00036441) | human gut metagenome | host: Homo sapiens | study: EMG produced TPA metagenomics assembly of...
GATCGGAAGAGCAGCATTAGAATTTTGCCACGTTTTTTACGGATTCGCAGCCGGCTTGGTGCGTTGTTTGAGCCTCATAGAGTTTCTGTTTTGAATACCCTTGAAGGCGAGTTACGCAAGGAAAGCCGGCGAATCAGCGATCTGTAAAAAATGTGAGGAAAATTCTCTAGCTGCTCTTCCGATCGTTTATTTATTTTTTATCATATACTCGAAATCTACAGTTGGCCAACACACAAATTAGTAAATACTATCCCTAAACACAATCTTACGATATGCTTCAAACTGTAACCAACGGTTAAAGAATTCGCTTCCTGGTTTATATCCTTGTTCTTTTAATTCTGCAAACAGTTTGTCTGCTTTTTCTTTGGAATCAACCAGAATCTTAAATCCTCGTCCATTGATCAGTGGCAGGCCTTTGTATTCATATTCTTCGATTGGAAGAATTGCTGATACTTTTCTGTCTCTGATCTGTACAGCTACTTTGTCTCTGAATACGATAACATCAAAGTAGTCTGGATACTGATAGCTTTCTCCTTCTACTGGAATTTCATCTCCGATCGTGTAGGATTTTCCAGATGGTTTGATCTTTGTGACTGTCATACTTTCCATGTTGTAGTAGAATTCTTCAAAGATGTCTCCATTGGCTTTTAATTTTCCATGTGCAAAGACGCATTTTAGGTCTGTTTCTTCGTCAACTTCGGAATTTTTGATCACTCCGCATGCAGATGTCATGTTTGTGATACGGTCGATCAATATCAGCTCTCCTAAGGCTTTATGATCATCAAATTCGTCTAAGACAATTTCTTCCTGCAAGATAACATCACATACTGCGATCTCATTCTTTCTTAAGTTGTTTGCTGGAATGTATTCTCCTGTGTTGACATCGATCTTGTACTGAATATTTGTTACGATTCCTGGAATTTCTTTTGTTCCGATCTTTACGAAATATTCTTTTCCTGGTAACAATTCTCCGTCATCCATCCAAAGAACTGTCACTGTAAATGATTTGCTGACTGGAAGTTCTGTTTTATTGGCCAGTACGCATCCTCTGGATACATCAACTTCACGGTCTAACTGAATCGTTACTGGACGGCCTTTTTCAGCTGTCTGTGCATCTTTATCACCAATTAATAAACTCTTAACCTTTGCATGTTCTTTGCTTGGTAATGTCACGATCTCATCTCCGACAGAAATCTGTCCGGATTCGATCTGTCCCTGGAATCCACGGAATGTGTGGTTTGGACGGCATACTCTCTGAACTGGCATGTAGAATCCTTCTTCTTCAGATTTCTCTCGTACATCCACCGTCTCTAGGTATTCTAGTAATGGTTCTCCTGTATACCATGGAATGTTATCTGATTTTGTTGTAACGTTATCTCCTTCTGTTGCAGATACTGGGATGATCTTTACATTTGCAAGTGATAATTCTTCTTGTAATTCTTTGATCTGTTCCTCGATCTTTCGGAATGTTTCCTGATCATATTTTACAAGGTCCATTTTATTGACTGCAAATACGAAGTGTCTGATTCCCATTAAGGCGCAGATTCTTGCGTGGCGTCTTGTCTGTACTAATACTCCTTGGGATGCATCGATTAAGATGACTGCTAAATCTGCAAAGGATGCTCCTACAGCCATGTTTCTTGTATATTCTTCATGTCCTGGTGTATCTGCTACGATAAAACTTCTTTTTTCTGTTGTAAAATAACGGTAGGCAACGTCGATCGTAATTCCCTGTTCTCTTTCTGCCATTAATCCGTCAAGTAATAAAGAATAGTCGATCTTTCCACCACGGCTTCCAACTCTACTGTCTAACTCTAATGCTTCTTCCTGATCTGTATATAATAACTTTGAATCATATAAAATATGTCCGATCAGTGTAGATTTTCCATCATCTACACTACCGCAAGTAATAAATTTTAATAATCCTATCATCTTAGAAATACCCCTCTCTCTTTCTTCTTTCCATGCTTCCTGCTGCTTCATTATCAATAACTCTGGTTGTTCTTTCTGAAGAAACCGCACTTAATGTCTCGTCAATGATCTCATCAAGTGTTGAGGCTTTTGATTCCACTCCTCCAGTTAATGGATAACATCCAAGGGTTCTAAATCTCACACTCTTGTATTCGATCTTCTCATCTGGTCTTAATTTTAATCTGTCATCATCGACCATGATGATATTTCCATCTCTCTCGATCACTGGGCGTTCTTTTGCAAAATATAATGGAACGATATCAATTTTCTCGCGTTTGATATATTTCCAGATATCTGTCTCTGTCCAGTTAGAGATTGGGAATACACGAATGCTTTCTCCTTTTTTGATCTTAGAGTTATATAATTTCCACATTTCTGGTCTCTGGTTCTTTGGATCCCATGCCTGATTTTCATTTCTAAAAGAGAAGATTCTTTCTTTTGCACGAGATTTTTCTTCATCACGACGTCCACCTCCAAATGCAGCGGTAAATCCATATTTATTTAACGCCTGCTTTAGGGCCTGTGTTTTCATGATATCTGTGTAAGCGGCTCCACTATCAAATGGATTAACCCCCTGTTTTACACCATCTTCATTGATGTATTCTATCATTTCTAATCCGTATTTCTTTGCTGTTTCATCACGGAATTTGATCATTTCTTTGAATTTCCATGTTGTATTAACATGTAAAAATGGAAATGGTGGTTTCTCCGGATAGAATGCTTTTAATGCTAAATGTAACATAACTGAGCTGTCTTTTCCGATAGAATATAGCATAACTGGTTTTTCACAAGAAGCTGCAACTTCTCGGATGATGTAGATTGCTTCCGCCTCCAACTGGTCAAGATGTGATAATTCGCTCATTTTGATGTCCTCCAATCTAATATTTGTTTGAATCTTTCTTGTTGATCTCTATGGTTTGTTCTTCCCCGGTATATTTTTTGATCTTCCAGAGAATCGTATCTTTGCTTTCGTTAACTGTCATTTCACTTCCCATTCCACCGATATCGGCTCCTAGGAAAAATGCGATGGCTCCTGTTTTACATTCTTTTAAACAGGATGTACATCCCCAGCAGTCTTTTGGATATTTGATGTATGCTTTGCCAGTTGCATCGGTCTTTATCAAACTTCCAGGACAGACGTCTAAGCATCGTTTGCATCCAACACATTTATTTTTGTTAATTCTGATGCTCATAGTGCTCATCCTCCTTTACTAGTTCTCGTAAGATAACTTTGATCTTTCCTTCCACTTTCCTTGTATTGACGTATTTTTTCCAATCATCACTCTTTTGTGGATGATCAAGATTTTCTGCAAAACTGTGCCATCTTGTCTCTTTTCTTGCTTTTAAATGTTCGATCAGAGTCAGACAGATCGTTAATCGTTCTTTTAGTTCATAATAAAACATTAATTCATGGTAATCCTGAGCACTTAACTGTCCAGATAATGTGATCAGGTTATTGATCTTTTCTTTGGCGAGATTTAAGCAGTTTTCATTAAACTGATAATGACTTGAAATTCCACCTGCATAAGCATCCATGACTTTCTGCATCGCTTCTTCCATTTGCTCGATTGTAAAAATACTGTCTTTGTCTGATAAAATATTGTTGTATTCTTTGACTTTCTCGTCTAATAACTGTTCTTCTTTGTTATCTGTTATATCAAACGTCTGATCTTTTAATTTCTCTACAATATCCAGTGCTGCGAGCTCACCTTCTACCAAAGCTCCTGTCACATATTTCTGTGGGCATCCACCTGCGACATCTCCGGCTGCGTACAGCCCATGGACCGTTGTCTCTCGATTTGTGTTTACCCAGTAACCACTGGCAGTATGTCCACCCACGATATATGGTTCCGTTCCCTCGATCTCTACATTTTGTTCACTTGGATCTTTGCCTTGCTCGATCCATTTTAAGGTCTGGCTTGGTGCCATATTTAAATATGCTTTCTTAAGGTCTGTATCTTTTTCCTTCTCAATTCCTTCGGTTCTTAGGTAACAAGGTCCTCTTCCTTCCAGATTTTCCTGTGTTGTTCCATAGACACGCTGAGAAGTTGTGATTCCGTATTTATCTTCGTAAATCTCTCCTTTAGTGTTTACCTGCTTTGCCCCGACTCCCTGTGCGATCGTTCCCGTTGGTGCGATCGTATCTTTACACCTTAATGCGATAAAACGCATCTCAAAGGTTGTCATCTCAGCTCCAGCATCAATTCCCATTGCGTATCCGGCACCAGTGTTAAATGGTGGATACCACATCTTATGTCTTGAAAATCCTGGATTATTTGGCTTATAAAGCCCTGCTGCCCCTCCAGTTGCACAAAGTACTTTCTTGGCACGGATCTCATAAGCTGTTCCATTTTCCATATGGAAACCGAAGGCTCCTTTGATCGTGTTATCTTCCACGATATAATCGGTGATATTCAAATGATTGATCACCTCTACGTTATCTAGCTGATTTACTGCATCTGCAAGGATTGGCTTGATATTTTCTCCATTGATCTTAATATTTCGATTTCCTCTGGCAACATAGTCACCATTTTCATCCTTTAAAATAACCAATCCTAACTGTTCCATCTTGCTTGTCACTTCATTTAAATGTTCTGACATTGTAAGAAGCAGGTCACCTCGTACGATCTCGTCTGCATCTTTTCTCGCATAATCAACATAATCCTGTGGTTTTCTTCCCTTTACGATATAAGCATTGATCGCATTAACTCCAGCTGCTAAGCACCCACTTCGTTTGATATTGGCTTTCTCGGCGATGACGATCTTTGCATCACTTTTTTCCCTGATCGTAAGTGCCGCATAACATCCAGCTGTTCCACCTCCGATGATCAGGACATCGGTATGTATGATCTGTTGTTTTGTAATTTCCATAATCGGTCCTTTCTGATATATTTCTTAAATATAGAAGACATCGCCTTCCTGCATTTCTTTATTCTCTAATAAATAAGTTTCCTTTTCATCAAATACATATAAACGGTAAATAATGATATCAACTTCTTCTCCAACGCTTACCGGATCCTTTTCCAAAGATCTCTCAGCTGTCACTTTGATTCCATTGATATTTACAACTACATCCAGTCGACTTCCACTAAAGATCACATCTTCTACAATTCCTTTTTCTGATGCACTCATATATCGTTTTAATTCCCCTTTTTTTGCTAACTCAAGGAATTCTGGTCTGACGATCGCTTTCTGTGCATGTTCTATTTTTTCAAATCCTTTTAAGGATTCATAATTTTCTACGATGGATGATCTTCCAACAAACTGGGCTACAAATGGCGTCTTTGGTGATTTATAAATCTCTAATGGGCTTCCCATCTGCTCAATCTTTCCATGATTTGTAATCAAGATCTCATCAGCAACCTCTACAGCTTCATCCTGATCATGTGTAACGAAAATGCTTGTGATACCAAGCTTTGATACCATTTCTTTTAGCCAGAGTCGAAGCTCTGATCTTACTTTTGCATCGATCGCTGCAAATGGTTCATCAAGAAGTAATACCTGTGGATTTGGAGCCAATGCTCTTGCAAATGCAACTCTCTGTCTCTGCCCGCCAGATAACTGGTTCGGATATCTATTTTCAAGTCCTGATAACCCCGTTAATTCCAGTAATTCAAAAACTCGTTCTTTGATCTGTTTCTTCGGCATTTTTGCAATTTCTAGTCCAAATGCGATATTATCAAAGACTGTCATATATCGGAATAGTGCATAACTTTGAAATACAAATCCAATTCCTCGTTTTGCTGCCGGAATATCATTGACTCTCTTTCCATCAATAAAGATATCTCCTGCATTTGGATTTTCCAATCCTGCGATCATTCGAAGCAGGGTTGTCTTTCCACTTCCACTTGGCCCAAGCAACGCTGCAAGTTTCCCTTTTTCAATTCCAAAACTTACATTATCTGATGCCCGGAAGTTTCCGTATTGTTTATAGATATTTCTCATTTCGACATACATTTTATCTTCCGTCCTTTCCCTGTTGTTTGTCCTGTGAGCGGTACCATGCAATATTTCTTAAGATCAGTACAACGACCGCGATCAATACTAAAACCGATGATACTGCAAAGGCTGCTGTGATCGATGATGTTGTTCCTGACATATATAAGGCATCGATCTCCAATGGTAAGGTAAATGTCTCACCTCTTGTTTTGGAAAGTGCATTAACTGCACCAAATTCTCCTAATGCCCTGGCACTACATAAGATGATCCCATAGATCAATCCCCATTTCATCTGAGGAAGTGTGATCTTTCGAAAGATCGTAAATCCACTGGCTCCCATCAATGCTGCTGCCTCTTCTTCGTCTTTTCCCTGTGAGTTTAAGATCGGTATGATCTCCCTTGACACAAATGGGAAGGTCACGAAAATGGTTGCTAAAATAACTCCTGGAATCGCAAATGCGATCCGAATATTCGTTCCAAAGAAGGTGTTGATCGCTCGGATCGCTGGATACGTCCATCCAAGTCTTCCAAATGTCATCAAGAATGCAAGGCCTACGATAACTGGTGAAATGGAAAACGGAATATCGATCAAAGTTGCTAAAACCTGTTTTCCTTTGAAACTGAATTTAGTCAATAAAAATGCTGCCATGATCCCGAAAAATGTATTGATCGTTACCGCAACAAGCGTTGCCAGAATCGTTACAAATAAAGCGCTTCTTACATACTCCGTTGATATGGAACTTACATAAAATTTAAATCCCTCACTTAATGAATTTGTAATAACGGAAAATAACGGTAAGACCAACATGACGATCATAAATAAAACACTGATCGTGATCAGGATGATCTTCGTTCGCTGTTTTCTTTTTTCAAACTTCTGCTGTTCATTCATGATCTTCTCCTTACTGTGCATTGACTCTTCTTGCCTGTCTTACCTGTATGATATTGATCACAAATAACATCACAAAGGAAATGATCAGCATGACAAGAGCAATAGCTGTTGCACTTTTATAGTCGATATAGTTTAATTTCTGCATGATCACATAAGAGATCATCTGTGTATGTTCCTTGGCACTGTTTCCTGAGATATAGATCACACTTCCGTATTCCCCGATTCCCCTTGCAAATGCCAGTCCAAATCCTGTTAATAATGCAGGTCTTAATTCTGGTAAAATGACTTTAAAGAATGTTCTTGTCGGTGTTGCACCTAACATATACGCTGCTTCTTCATACTGGTCATCCATTTTCTCAAGCACTGGCTGAACCGCTCTTACGATGAATGGAATCCCAATAAACACAAGTGCGATCAAAAGTCCGATCCTTGTATAAGAAATCTTAATCCCAAAGTGTGCAAAGTATCGTCCGATCATTCCATCTTCTGCATACATTTTTGATAATGTAATACCAGCAACTGCGGTTGGCAGTGCAAAAGGAAGTTCGATCATCCCATCCATTAATCGTTTCCCCGGAAATTCATATTTTACAAGTACCCATGCGATGATCAGCCCAAACACAACATTGATCAATGCTGCAATAAACGAACTTCCGATACTTGTGATAAATGCATTTCTTACTGTTTCTTTCGATATTAATGTAAAGAATTCATTCGGCGATAATTTTAGTGCGTATGCAAATACGGATGCTAATGGAATCAGTACGATCAATGATAACATCGTTACTGTAACTCCCATCGTTAATCCGAACCCTGGAATGACCCTTGCTTTTTTCGCTTTTTTTAATGTCCTATTCTCGTTATTTGTATTACTCATCTTCATTCCCGCCTTTTTATTGGTTTATATAAATCTTGTCAAACAACGCTCCATCTTCAAAATATTTCTTGTAAGCCTGATCCCATCCTCCAAAATCACTGATCTTATATAGTTTCATGTTCAGATTAAATTTACCTTGATACTGTTTTAAGATTCTTTCATTCGATGGCCGGTATCCTTCTTCGGCTGCGAGTTTCTGTGCTTTGTCACTGTAGAGATATTTTAAATACTCTGTTGCGATCTTCTTTGTTCCATTGACCTTTACGTTATCATCAACAAGGCTTACACTTGGCTGTGCCAAGATACTGATGCTTGGTGTAATGATCTCGTATTTATCTGGATAATTCTTAACTGTCTGAATTGCTTCATTCTCCCATGCGATCAAGACATCACCTTTTTTATTTTCTACAAAGGTTGTCGTAGAACCTCTGGCTCCTGAATCCATAACAGATACATTCTGATATAATTTTGTCAGGAATTGTTCTTCCTTTTTCTGATCGTGATAAGTATCAATCGCATAACCATAAGCTGCTAAGAAGTTCCAGCAGGCACCCCCGCTGCTCTTTGGATCTGGTGTGATGACTTCCACTCCTTTTTTGATCAAGTCTTTCCAGTCTTTGATGCTTTTCTTGTTTCCTTTTCTTACAAGAAAGACGATCGTTGACGTATATGGTGCAGAATCATTTGAAAATCTCTTCTGCCACCCTTTATTTATAAGTCCTGTCTGTTCGATCAGCGAAATATCATGTTCTAAGGCCAGTGTTACAACATCACCATTGCTTCCTTCTACTACTGATCTTGCCTGACTTCCAGAACCACCGTGGGACTGGATCACTTCGACTTTCTTTCCATATTTGTCTTTATAATATTTGATAAAATCTTTGTTATATTTCTCATAAAACTCTCTTGTCGGATCATAAGAGACATTTGTGATCGTAAGATTTTCTTTTCTCTTATTTCCACATCCTGCCATAGAAACCATAAGAATCATACAGAAACTTAAAAGGATCATTTTATTACAGATATTCTTTTCTATGGTTCTTTGTTGTCTTATTTTCATGGTTTCTTCTCCTTTATTTTAATTCCATACTATTTCTGTATGTTTTGTATGAATTGGATTATATAAGATTTCTGTATACATGTCAACAAATATCGTTATAAAAATTTATAATAACTGATTCAAAGAAATTTTTATTATGTTCATCTTTGCTCATAAAAGCACGAAAAAAAGACGTTTTGACATATGTTTTCAATACGTCAAAACGTCTTTCTTTCATTTATTATTTCATATATTTTTTCAGATTCTTCTTTTGTTTGTCACTGATCTGATAAAAAGTCTGTTTTCCATTCTTATCTTCGATTCCAATGACCGTACGATCTCCGAGAAGTATTTTTGTTAATGTACCACTTGTATAGAAACGATACTCATTCCATGAGGCTGTATCCAGTGTGGCATCTTTTCCAGATAACTTCTTCGCTTTCTCAATAATCTTAGATACTTTGATCGCTGTATCATTAAATTTCATCTTCTTATCTGTTACAACGATCTGGGCATCTGCAATTCTTGCTGCTACGTTACTGTAATTCTTCTGCTCTTTGGCATCGATCAACGCATCTCCAACGGTTGAAGCACCATTATATGCGTAAACATTTTCTGGAATCTCATCAAACACAATATAACTGTCACCATATACTTTGAATTCAAACGTTGTATTATCTTCATCAATCAACGCATAAGAATAACTTTGTTTATACTGCTTCTCTACATCGGTTGGTGTGATTCCGATCATTCGATTACATCCAGTTACAATCTTCTTTACATATTTGCAGACAGGAATATTCGTTACTGCAAAACTCTGATTCTTGATCGTATTCGTTGCAAAGTCAACTTTAATGATCCTGCTGTCTTTGACACGACTTTTGTAGTCTGCAATCTTTTGATCTCCAGAAGTTGCATGGATTGCTTTGATCTTCTTATTTAGTGAATTTGTTTTTTTCTTTTCTTCTTTTAGCTGAACAGACAGTTTATCTCTTTCATCTTTAAGACTCTGATAATATTTTGATTCCACGACAGCATCTTTTGACGGCTTAAAGCATCCCGTCATCATCACGCTGCTCATTGCGATCACCGCTGCTGTTAGTATATATTTTGCACCTTTCATATGGTTTCCCTCCATTACAGGTCCTATCGTTTTTGAGCGATCTCTCCTGCGTTCTTATAGATGCTGTTTGGTGCGATACATCCACGTACCATAGATAATGGATAAATATTGGTATCATGACCAACCACTGATCCTGGATTCAAGATAGTTCCGCATCCTACTTCTACACGAGAACTTAAGATCGCGCCGATCTTCTTTCTTCCAGTCTCAATCTTTTCTTCTCCGTTTTTGATCACAACGTTTGTCTTGTCAGATTTTACATTCGATGTGATGGATCCAGCTCCCATATGAGACTTATATCCTAAAATAGAATCTCCTACATAATTGTAATGAGGCACCTGAACATTATTAAATAAAATATCATTCTTGATCTCTGTAGAATTTCCTACAACACATCCTGCCCCGATCAATGCATTTCCTCTGATAAATGCTCCTGGGCGCACTTCTGTATCTGGACCAATGATCGCTGGTCCATTGATCGTTGCCGTCTTGGCGATCGTTGCACTTTTCGCGATCCATACATCTTCTTCTACCTGATCATATTCATCTACTGATAGTGTTGGTCCAACTTCCAGTACAAAATCTTTGATCAATGGAAGAATCTCCCATGGATACGTTGTCTGTTCAAATAATTGAGCTGCAATTGTCTGATCTAAATCCTGAAAGAATTCTTTGTTTGTTAATTCTACCATCTGATTTTACCTCTTTCTGTTCTTATTATCTGTTTCAATCCACAGTCTGTAATTTTCATTTGAAATCCAACTCGATCGGACAGTGATCTGATCCCATCACATCTGTTAAGATCTTCGCATCACTGATACGATCTTTTAAACACTCTGATACAATAAAATAGTCAATGCGCCACCCTGCGTTATTCTTTCTCGCATTGAAGCGGTAAGACCACCAGGAATAGATTCCTGTCTGGTCTGGGTATAAATAACGGAAGGTATCGATAAATCCATTGCTAAGGATTGTTCTCATTTTTTCACGTTCTTCATCCGTGAAACCAGCATTTTTTCTATTTGTCTTTGGGTTCTTAAGATCGATCTCCTCGACTGCAACATTCAGATCGCCACAAAAGATCACCGGCTTTTTCTCTTCTAACTTCTTCAAATAAGCAAGAAAATCCTCTTCCCACTTCATTCGATAAGAAAGCCTTGCCAGTTCACTTTGTGAATTCGGTGTATACACTGTGATAAAGTAATAATCTTTAAACTCCAGTGTGATCACACGTCCTTCCTGATCATGTTCTTCTATCCCAAGACCATAAAAAACGCTGATCGGTTCTTCTTTTGTAAAAATGCCTGTTCCTGAATATCCCTTCTTCACTGCATAATTCCAGTACTGGTGATATTCCGGAAGATTCAGGTCAAGCTGGCCTTCCTGCATCTTACTTTCCTGAATGCAGAAGATATCGGCATCTGTCTCATTGAAAAAATCCAAAAATCCTTTCTTCACACATGCTCTGATCCCATTGACATTCCATGATATGAATTTCATCTAATTTCCTCCACGTCTCTTATTATAAAGAAACATAATCACTCCTGCTGCAATGATCACACAATATCCTACAAAACTCAGCATATCTGGAAGCTGTCCAAAAACGAAGAATCCCATAATTGCTGAGAACATGATCTGTGTGTAATCATATACAGAAATTTCCCTTGCTGGTGCATACGTATATGCCGCTGTGACTCCAAACTGTCCTCCTGCAGCAGCTAATCCTGTTAATAACAAAAAGAATAACTGCCCTGCTGAAATCGGATGAAAATCCATGATCAAATATGGTACACACGCCAACATAGAAAATGTTGAGAAGAAAAGCACGATCATTGGTCCTCTTTCTCCTCTAAGTCCAAGTTTTCTCACACAGGTATATGCAAAACCTGCACACATTCCTCCTGCAAAGCCGATCACAGCTGCTGGTGTCATCCCGCCTGCGAAACTTGGTTTTACAATAAATAAACTACCGACAAAAGCTGCGATCACGCATGCGCATTGTGTCGGTGTGATCTTCTCTTTCAGTACTAAATAAGAAAATACAATAACAAAAAATGGCGATAACTTATTTAGACATGAAGCATCTGAAAGCACCAGGTGATCTACCGCATAAAAGTTGCAGAAAATACCTAAGGTCCCAAAAAGGGACCTTAGAATAAACCAATGCAAATTTCTTTTCTGAATCTGAATCTTTTCCTTGTTGCGAATGATCATGATAAACGCAATGACCGCCGCAACTAAATTGCGGAAAAAACTCTTCTCGATCGCTGGAAGATCTCCTGACAGCTTTAAAAACAATGCCATAAGGGCAAAGGAAAAAGCTGACAGTATGATGCATATAATTCCACGATTCTTATCTTTCATAACAAGATTATACTCTTGAAGAATATTCTCCAGTTCTTGTATCGATCTTTAACGTATCACCTTCGTTAACGAATAATGGTACCATTACCTGAGCACCTGTTTCAACGATACATGGTTTTGTAGCACCCTGTGCTGTGTTTCCTTTTTCTCCTGGTTCACATTCTGTAACAAGTAATTCTACAGAGATTGGTGGCTCAACCTGGAATGCATTTCCTGCGTGAGAAACGATCGTAACGTTTTCGTTTTCTTTAACGAATTTTAAAGAATCTCCGATAACATCTGGTCCTAATGCGATCTGATCAAATGTTTCGTTATCCATGAAGTAGAATAATTCTCCATCATTGTACAGATACTGCATTTCTTTACGTTCGATATGAGCGTTTTCAAATTTCTCTGTTGGACGGAATGTTTTCTCAACAACTCCACCGTTCTTGATATTTTTTAATTTACAACGTACGAACGCTGCTCCCTTTCCAGGTTTTACATGCTGGAATTCGATGATCTGGTAAATATTATTCTCGAACTGAATTGTTAATCCATTCTTAAAATCTCCTGCTGTAACCATATTATAATTGTCCTCCTTAAATTATATCTTTTTTTATTTTATCTTAAATCTATAGTTGAATCAACTATTTATTTGCTAATTTATAGATTTCGTATATATCATTCTCATCACAGACCTTAAATGAACCGATCGTTCTGGTTCCTTCATAGGAACATCCATGTGCCATTTGCTTCATTTCTTCGTCTGTTTTTGAACCAATTTCTTTCGCCTCACGAAAACTTGTCGGCATATCAAGTGATGCAAAATATGTAACTGTTTTTCGGATTCCTTCCTGTGCTGCCTTCACATCGTCAGCTTCTTCTACATTCCAGACTCTTCTTGCATACTGCGCAAATCTGGCTGGTTTTGCATCATATACATAAGTTGCCCATGCTCCCCAGACAGCGGATAAACTTGCCCCATGTGCAATATCAAACTTCGCACTCAGTTCATGTCCTAACTGATGCACTGCAAAGTCTTTCTCAGCTCCAAGTCCTGTAATTCCGTTGTGTGAAAGACTTCCTGCCCACATGATCTCACTCATCGCATTATAATCGTGTGAATCCTTGATCGCAACCGCACCATTTCTGATCACTGTACGAAGCAGACCTTCTGCAATCTCGTCTGTCAGTTCATTATTCTCTGTCTGTGTAAAATAACGATCCAATGTATGCATCATAATATCCACAATGCCGCATCCTACCTGATACTTTGGTAATGTATATGTAAGTTCAGGATTCATGATCGCAAATGCCGGGCGGTTGAAATCTGTGGAAAGACCTCTCTTGATCTTCGTCTCTTCATTCGTAAGTACTGCTGAATCGCTTGTCTCACTTCCTGCCGCTGCAAGTGTTAATACAACTCCAACAGGAAGAGATTTCTTCACTGTCTGTTTCTTAGACCAGAACTCCCAGATATCTGTATCCGGATTCGCTGTTCCATGTGCAACAGCCTTTGAGGTATCAATCACACTTCCTCCACCTACTGCCAATACAAAGTCCGTTCCAAATTCAATGGATTTCTTCACTGCTTCTCTCGCAAATGAAAGCCTTGGATTCGGCTTCACGCCTCCAACTGTCATATATTCAAGACCGGCTTCTTCTAATGAAGCAGTTACCTCATCAAGTAATCCGCTTCTTACAACACTTCCTCCACCATAGACAACGAATACTTTGGAAGCTTTCAGGCTTTTCGCAAGTTCTCCTGCCTGCTTCTGTGTCTCTTTTCCAAAAATGATTCTTGTTGGTGTATACTGGGTAAATCCATGCATTCGCTCATCCTCCATCTGCCCATAAACAGGGGCAAAACTTGTATGTTACTGATTAATCTGCATCTCTTGTTAACTTCACAACGATCTCTTCTGCGATCTCTTCCACAGTCTTATAATCTGTGTTCACTACAACATCTGCTGCCGCTTCGTACTTTGGACGGCGTTGTTCCATCATATTAGAAATAAATTCAGTATTCTTATTCCCACGTAATAATGGTCTGTCATCATTGTCTTTGACACGCTCTAAGATCACTTCTGGAGATGCTGTTAATAAAACGACCTTTCCATTCTTCTTCATCTCAGCAACGTTCTCATCACGAAGCGCAACTCCACCACCACAGGAGATGATCTGGTTATTCTTCTTCTGAAGCTCAATCAAAAGGTTTGTCTCACAGTTTCTGAAATATGTCTCTCCATATTCTTCAAAAATCTTATTGATAGACATTCCTTCTTTCTTCACGATCTCTTCATCCATCTCTACCTGTGGAGATGCAAGGATCTTACTTAGATATGTAGAAACAGTACTCTTACCTGCTCCCATAAATCCGATCAATAAGATGTTATGTGTAAATAATGTCTTTGCCTGAATTCTTCTGCTGTTTTCTACAATATAAGTAAATATATCAAGAATCTCATCCTTATAGGTATTCTCATCCACATGTGTGAGCAGCATCTTACGCTGTCTCTTTTCCTGTTCTGGCTGAAGGATTGGCAATCCATTCTCTTTCTTGTAGACCATGATCTCTTTGATGATATCCATTCTCTCTTCTAATACAGAGACAATCTTCTTATCACACAGATCTAATCTCTCTCTAATCTCTTCTAACTGACTCATCTTCTTGTTCTTTCCTTTTCTATACTAAATGTCCCCATACTTCTCAGATAATGAAGTGTGGTCTTGTTCAGTATATCATACATTCCTATATTTTTTCAATTCATTGCCTCTATAATTTAGGCAAATTCACTTTGATCTGTGATAAATGAAATAAAATCTTTCACAACCGGTGTCAGATATTTTTCTTTTTTTAGTACAAGATATATATATCGTTCGATCTCTGGTGATATGATCGGACGAACACACACATCCATTGTATCAAGAAGCGGAATCTTTGGAACAATCGCAATTCCAAATCCTGCTGCAACAAGCCCTGCAACAGAAGAATCTTCTTCCCCTTCATATGCAATCGTTGGTTGCCTTTTAATCCTTGAAAAACAACTGTCGATCACTGGCCTTAATCCACTGTTCTTTGTAAAATATACGTAATCATATTCAATTGTATCCAGAAGATCGATTTCTTCCTTTTGAGCCAATGGATGGTCCTTTGGTGTGATCAAAACCAGTTCTTCCTGACCAACCGGAATAAATTCAAGTTCATCTTCCCCTTCCACATAAGAAGAAAATGCAAGATCATATTTCCCATCTTTTAATTCTTCCACGATTTTCTTCGTCGTTCCCTGTCCAAATGAAAAATGAATATGATTCTTCCCTTTTTCTTCCAGATAACCTTTGATCAGATTTGGAATAAAATGACTTCCCAAAGTAAATATATACCCCATATCAATAAATCCACCGCTGGTTCCTGATGTTTCTGTTACCACCCTTTTTCCTTCATCCAACATATCCAGCGACTGCTCCACATAACGTAAAAACAATGCTCCATATTTCGTTAATTTTGCATTTCTCCCCTGTTTTTCGAATAATTTCACTCCTAATTCACTCTCAAGACATGAGATCGCATGACTTAAACTTGGCTGCGTAATGGACAACATATCTGCAGTTCTAGTATAGTGTTCTTCCTTAGCTAATGCCCGAAAATAGTACAAATGATTCAAATTCATAATCTATTCCCTTTCAATTCATAAAATTTATTTATGGATAGTATACCATATTCTTCATTGCATTTATATATCTACTTTGCTATAATTATTTTTAGAAAACTATTAAACAAATTGGAGGATCATAATTATGGCAGCAAAGAATTTCCGTAAATTATTTGAACCGTACACAGTAAAATCTATGACATTAAGGAACAGAATTGTCATGACTCCCATTGGAACAAATTTTGCTGAGCATACCGGAGAAGTAAATGAGAGAATCATTGATTATTATAAACAGCGTGCAAAGGGCGGAACAGGTCTGATCACAATTGAAGCTGCGAGTGTTTATTCACCACAGGGAGCAAGCGGATCATACCAGCTTCGTATCGACCACGATAATTATATTCCTGGATTATACAGATTATGTGAAAGCATCCATGACTGTGGATCTAAGATCAGTATCTTACTAAATCATGCTGGTTCTGCAGCGAATGGTAAGATAACAAACATCCAACCAGTATCTGCATCTGATATTCCATCCAGAGTTGGTGGTGATATTCCTCGTGCTTTAACAACAGATGAAATCTACACGATCGTTGATAAATTTGCTGAAGCAGCAAAACGTGCAGTTACAGCAGGATTTGATGCTGTTGAGATTCAGGCTGGACATGGTTATTTATTAAACCAGTTCTTATCTCCAACAACAAATGACCGTACTGATGAATTTGGTGGATCTAAAGAGAATCGTGCACGTTTCACTACATTAGTATTAAAAGCTGTTCGTGAGACAGTTGGTGAAAATATTCCTATCTTCTTAGGAATCAGTGCTGATGAACTTGCTGAAGGTGGTAACACATTAGATGATACATTAGAGATCGTTGAATATTTCAAAGATTACGTTGATGTATTTGATGTTTCTGCTGGACTTACATGTTCTATCCAGTACCAGTATGATGCAGATTACCTTCCAGATGGATGGAAATCTTATATGTCTAAATCAATCAAAGAAAAGACTGGAAAACCTTGTCAGACAAGTGGTAATATCCGTGAACCAGAAGTTGCAAATCGTATTCTTGAAGATGGTGAAGCAGATCTGATCGCAATCGGACGTGGACTGATCGCTGATCCTGAATGGGTAAATAAAGTTCAATTTGGTAACACAGATGATATCAATCGTTGTATCTCATGTAACAATGGATGTACAGCAACATTAGGGGATGAACCTATCCGATGCAGCATCAATCCTGCTCTTGTTTCAGGTTCATTATATAAAGATAAGAAATTAAAAAAACCATGCAACGTTGTTGTTGTTGGTGGTGGTACTGCCGGTCTTGAAGCTGCATGTACAGCTGCTGAAGTTGGATGTGCAACTGTTCTGATCGAGAAATCAGGAGAACTCGGTGGACTTGCCAGACGTGTAGGCAAGATGCCTAACAAACAGCGTCTTGGATATTTCCCTCAGTACTTAGAACGTCGTGCAATGAAACTTAAGAACCTGTTTATCTGTAAGAATACAGAGGCTTCTATCGAATTTATCGAAGGTTTCAAGCCAGATATCGTTGTTAACGCAACAGGATCCGTTCCTCTTCTTCCAAATATCCCTGGATTAAAGGAGAACTTAGAAGCAGGTAATGTATCTACGATCTTTGATCTGGTAGATCACGTAGATTCTTATCCAGAAGATTTATCTGGTAAGAAAGTTGTTGTAATCGGTGGTGGTAACGTAGGACTTGACGTTGTTGAATTCTTTGTTCCTAGAAAAGCTGATGTAACGATCGTTGAGCAGAAAGCTCACTTCGGTGAGAACCTTGACTTTATCACTAAGACTGGTTCTATCGAATTCATGAATAAGAATAAAGTAAATCAGTATCCAAATGCTTCTTTATTAGAAGTTAAAGATCACAGCTTTATTGTAAGACATGACTATAAAGATCTTGAATTAGACTTCGATTATGGATTTGTATGTCTTGGAATGCAGTCTGCAACTCCTTCTCTTCAGGAATTATACAACCACTTCATCTATGAAGGTGTTGAAGTACTTAATATCGGTGACAGTGCTCAGACACGTCGTATCATCGAAGGTGTAAAAGAAGGTCGTGACATTTTAGTTGCATTAGAACGTCAGGATTTCATCTAAAATCATAATTTTGATTTCAAACCTTTCTTTAAAAGATAAGAAATATATTGTAAATAATAAAAAACATGGACCAGATAACAAAGATCTGACCCATGTTTTTTATTATTTCATTAATGTTTTTTCTTACGGTACTGCCACAACACAATCTTTTCAAAATAACGCTTTATGACGATCTGAATCTCTTCTTTCGGATTCATCGGTGTTACAAGAATACTATGTATACCTGTTCTGTTCGCTCCATAAACATCTGTAAACAACTGATCTCCAACGAAGAATGTATTCTTCTTATCCGTTCCCATCAATTTCATTGCTGTCTCATATCCTTTGATTGATGGTTTATTTGCTTTGTATACATAATATTTCCCACCGACTGCCTCGCAGAACGCTTTCACTCTTGGTTCTTTGTTGTTACTTGTAAAACAATACTGCATCCCCATCGCATCCAGTCTCTTAAATAACTTCTTTGCACGTTCATCTGCTGGTGCATTGTGTGGTACTAACGTATTATCGACATCAAAGATCACTCCTCGATATCCTTCTTTGTAGTATCGTTCGAAATCAATATCATAAGTACTTCTGATATCTTCGGACGGGTAGAATTTCTGAAACATAATTTATCTTCCTCTTTACATCTTTACATTGTTCAATCTTGTTTATTTTATAACAGCTTTTTACAATTAGCAAGAACAAAACAAAATATGAGACCAGTTTTTTCAAAAATTCTAGTCTCATATCATTCATTTTATTTCTCTACACCACTTAAATATGCATTATAAATATCTTTTGAGATACTCTTCTTAATTGCATCATAAACTGGCCGTGCCTGCTTACGCATCTCTTTCTGTGTCTTTGCATCAAGTTTCACAATCTTTGTACCACTGTCTTCAATGGTTTTGATACGGTCTGCGATTCTCTTGTCAGATGCTTCTCTTGCATACACTTTCGCTGTCTGCGATGCCTGATCGATGATCTTCTGCTGGTCTTTTGACAGATTATTATAGAATTCATCACTAACGATCAGCGAAATATAATGTGGCAAATGGTTTGTCTCTACAACATAATCCTGCTGCTCATATAATTTGCTGGAAACGATAACTTCGTAAGGATTCTCCTGTGCATCGATCGTTCCCTGCTGAAGTCCGATATAAACTTCGCTGAATGTCATTGGTGTTGGATTCGCTCCAAGTGTCTTCCAGAACTTCAAATGATAGCTGTTCTCCATCGTACGGATCTTCTGCCCTTTGAAGTCGTTAATACTCTTAACATTCTTATTGGTAGACATAACACGGAATCCCTGATCGGCATATCCAAGTAATTTGTATCCACCCTTCTGATATACTTTCTCCATCTTCTGATAGAACTCTTCATTATCAACAGCTGCTCGTGCCTGTTGGATCGTTGTAAATGCACTTGGCAGGTCAAATACTGCGGTATCTGGAAGAAATGTTACCTGTGGTGCAGTATTCTGTACGACAAATGGGATATCCCCATCTTTACAACTCTCAAGAAGCTCACGGTCTCCTCCGAGTGTACTGTTTGGATAAACTTCGATCTTCATCTTTCCATGACTTAATCTGGAAACTTCTTTTGCAAACTTCTCTGCATAAAGCTGTGTTACCGTATCTTCCGGACTGGAAGTTCCAAGCGGCCATGCATATCTTTGTACTTCGTCTTTCTTTTGTTTCTTCTTACATCCGGATAAACTGAATAATAAGACTCCTGCAAGAAGAACTACGACGGATCTTTTTATGATTTTTCTCATGAAATCCTAAACCTCCTTATAAAAGTGCCAGACTGATCTGTGGAATAAATGTGATCAGAAGTAATGCGATCAGGAAGCAGATAATCAGCGGCATTGCTTTCTGTGCGATCTTCATCACTGGAATATCCGTTAAGGATGATGCCACAAATAAGTTGACTCCAATTGGTGGTGTAACGAAACCAATTGCAAGGTTTACAACCATCATAACACCAAAATGAATCGGATTCATACCGATTGCTGTAACGATCGGTAATAAAATTGGTGTCAAAATAAGAATCGCTGGTGTCGTATCCATGACCATACCTACGATCAACAAGAATATATTGATCACAAGCAAGATCACAATCTTATTATGGAAGTTACCTAAGATCCATGCACTAATGGACTGTGGTACACGCATCAATGTTAATACTCTTGAGAATGCAATGGATGCTGCCAAGATAAACAGAATAGGTGCATATGTTCTCACACCTTCTACCATGATTCCCCAGATATCTTTAAATTTCATGGATTTATAGATAAATAAACTGACTACTAAAGAGTAAAATACAGAAATAACCGCTGCTTCTGTTGGGGATGCGATTCCTGTGTAAATACATCCAAGGATGATAACCGGACTTAAGATTGCAAAAAAGCTTTCTTTAAATACTCCAATAAATCCTTTTGCATGTAACTGATCGATCTCTGCTGCGATCTTTTCCTTATCTTCTCCATGTTTTTTACAATAATAAATGGCATACACCATCAATAAGGCACCAATCAATAATCCTGGTACAACTCCTGCCATAAACAGATCACTTACAGATTCCCCAGATGCCATACCATACATGATAAATGGGATACTTGGCGGTATGATAACTCCAAGCCCACCCGCAACTGCTACGATTGCTGTTGAAAATGACTTGTCATATCCTAAACGAACTAAGATCGGAATTGTCATACTTCCTACTGCTGCTACAGTTGCAGGTGCAGATCCTGAGATTGCTCCATAAAATAAACAGGTTACAATTACTGCACATGGCATTCCTGCCGTTAATTTTCCTATAAAAAACGCAAAAACGTCAAAAATCTTCTTAGAGATTCCCCCTTTTGCCATGATCATTCCAGATAATACAAACATTGGAACTGCAAGTAATGGGAAACTATCAATTCCTCCAAGCATAGAACGAATGACAAATGTCCCGCTTGCTGTAAATGATGGATCAAATGCTCCTGGAAGTACAGATACGATCCCAAGGGCGATCGAAATCGGAATTGCAATGATCAGACAAATAAAGAAGAGTAAAAATACGACTGCTGCTGACATTTATTTTTCCTCCTTTTCTTCATCTTTGCGGATCACAATCTTAAATTCAATGATCCAACGTTGAACGATACGAAATGCTACTAAAACAAAACTAAACAACGGAGCAGCCTGAATATAATACATTGGAATCTGACATGCGGGACTTACCTGTCCACTTTCAAATGCACTCTTTAGATAAAGAACTGCATATGGAATCAGATATAAAAACAAGGCAAGTTCGATCGTGTGGTTCACCACTTTGAACAATGCTTTCCCTCTTCTTGGAAACATTGCTACAAACTGTTCGATTTTAATGGAAATACATTTCTTAGTACAATAACTAACACTGATAAAGCCTGACCAGATAAATAAATATCTTGTCAGTTCCTCTGACCATGAAAGGGACGCTCCAAGTGCATATCTTGCAAATACCTGAATTCCCATGATCACTGTCATGGCGATCAATAATGCTACCATTAGAAATTCTTCCAGATTCTCATCAAGCCATTTTAGCATGATTCACCTCTTTCTACTTTCTATAACAAAAGTCTTTATTTTCACAAACTATGGCAAAACTTTAACAATTTGCTCTACTAAATTATACTGAAAAAATAGGATTTCAGCAAATATTTTTTATGTATTTAAAAAAGAGGAAAAGAATAACCAAGAATCTTCTCCTCTTCTACATTTAATTTTTAAAGATTCAGTTCTTATAATCCCTGATTTTCATGAAGGAACTGAAGCATATTATTTAAGTCATTGACTGCTGCCTGTCCAGGTGCAGATGCTTTTTTCGCTGCTCCGAATGTAAGAGCAGATCCGAATACTTCACCGCAAAGACGGCTGATCAGCCCTGTTCCTGCCATAGACATTGTGATGATCGGACGATCTGCATGTTCTGTATACATTTCTTCTGTTGCACAAAGAAGTGTTAATACGTCACGTCTGCAAGTTGGCATAACTGCGATCTTAGGGATATCAGCACCAAGTTCCTGCATTTTGCAAAGTCTTCTTACGATTTCATCTTTTTCAGGTGTTTTATCAAAATCATGGTTAGATGCAACAACTTTTACTCCACATTCGTGAGCTGCTGCTACGATCTCTTTTACGATCTCATCCCCTGTAAATGCTTCTACGTCTACAAGATCAACATATCCTGTTTTCGCAGCAGCGATATTTAATTCTTTATAAGGTTCGGCTTCGATTGCTTTTTCTCCACCTTCTTTTGATGTACGGAATGTGAAAAGAATTGGTGTTTCACCTAAAGCTTCTCTTAAATCTTTTAATACATCTTCTACTTTATCAAATTCGAAAACTCCTTCGAACCAGTCAACACGCCATTCAACAACGTCTACTGGGATGCTGTCAAATGTTTTCGCTTCTGCGATGATCTCATCTTTTGTAACCCCTACGATAGGTACACAGATTTTAGGAACTCCGCTTCCGATTTCAATATTTCTTACTTTTACTGTATTCATTGACAATTTCCTCCTATTGTCTGAACATTCTCCCGAAGCATAAACCTCGGGAGTTCCTGTTACCAATACTAATTAGTTTTTAGATGCTTCTTCTGCATTCTTTAATAATACACCATAACGTACGTTTACGAAAAGTGCTAATAAGATTCCGATTGCTGTAATTACGATATTCATCATGATTACATTTGTAGATGTCATCTTAGCAGCTGCTGTTAAGATCGTGTAGTTACATAAACTTGATGCGATCATAACTAAACTTGTAATAGTTCCTTTGATCTTAGGGAACAGATCATTTACAACGGCTGTTGCCATCTGAAGTACTCCGCCTGCTGCTGCATATCCGATCACGAATGCTCCAACATAGCAGATCATAGGTGTCTTAATAATGTAAACTAATGCTAACATTACAAGAGAGATTGCTGGGTAGATCACTAGGAATCTTACCTGTTTGAATTTTGTGATCAATACACTTGTTACGAATAATGCTACCATTGTACCTGCAGAATAGTATGTCTGCATCACAGATACGTTCTGAGATGGGATTTTTGCAATTTCAGTACCAAATGTCTGAGCACAGTTTAACCATAACTGGAATGTAGCTGTACTTGTGAATCCGATCAGGATCAATGCAATACTCTCGATAGAGAAATGTGCATTCTTTAAGTTGCTGATGAAAGATTCAGATTTTCCTGCTTCAGATGTTGCTGGGAATGGGGCAAAGATTGCTAAGATTCCCATGATACCGATGCATACACCAGCGATAACTGGAAGCATTAAGTATGACATGCTTGTTCCTGCTACAACACCTAAGAAGAAAGGCATTAATAACTGTGCAACAGAAATGAAGAATTTGATCCCCATTGTTGCGATACCTGTATATTTGTAAATAATTTCAGTTACAGCTGGGTATGTTGCTGTATCTAAGAATGAGTTCGCGATACCACCAAGAACTGCTGCGATATAAGCAATTGTTGTGTTTGGTGAGAATGCGATCCCTACTAAGAAAATAACGTATGAAGCACATCCAATGATCACTGATAAACGACGTCCTAATTTGTCAGATAAAGGTCCTGCAAATGGAAGGGAGATCAAACGTCCCAATCCTAATGCTGCTGCAATGGAAGTTACTGCCATAACATCTTTTAATCCCCACTGGCTTGCGAGCATTTCTTTTACTACCTGCTGACTTAAGATGGAACATCCGATTCCATGAATGAAATAGTTCAGATAAAGAACTAAGGCACTTGGTATGTATTTTTTATCCATTTTAATAATTCCTCTCGTTTGCTATATGGTTATGACTGATCTTAGTCATATTTGATATCTAATACTTCTTTCATATGGTCGATCGGCATATGTTTTCCTGTCCATAAGTGGAAAGCAGCATCTCCCTGGAATAACATCATTCCAAGACCGTTCATTGTCTTACATCCAGCTTTCTTAGCAAGTCTTAATGTTTCTGTCTCTCTTGGAGCGTAAACTGTATCTGTTACGATCAGGTCTGGACGGAAGTATGTTTCATCAGGAACAACTGTCTGTCCTTCTAATGGTTTCATTCCTACACCAGTTGCCTGTGCGAATAAGTAGCTGTCTGCGATTTCTTCTCTTAATTTATCTTTGTCATCAAGATCGTAAAGATTTACAATACAATCTGTGTTTTCACGAATCTTCTTTACTGTTTCTTCAGCATTAGCCCAGAATTTATCTTTGATGTTGAAGATTGACATTTCTTTGACACCGTCTAATGCAGCCTGAATCTCGATCGCTGTCGCAGCTCCACCAGCACCAGCGATTGTCATTTTTTTACCGATCACATCAATATCGTTGTCTTTTAATGACTGCATGTATCCGATACCGTCTGTGATATGTCCGATCAGTTTTCCGTTGTCATTTACGATCGTGTTAACAGCTCCTGCCATTTTAGCTGCTGGAGATAACTCGTCTAAGTACTGTCCTACAACTGTTTTGTTCGGCATTGATACGTTAGATCCAACCATCTTTAAAGCACGAAGTCCTTTGACTGCATCCTCTAATGTGCTGTTGTCAACTTCGAATGCTAAGTATGCATAGTCAAGTCCTAATGTTGCGAATGCTTCATTATGCATTGCAGGTGAGCTTGAATGTCTAATTGGATAAGCCATTAATCCGATTAATTCAGTATGTCCTGTGATTCTCTCTGCCATAATTTTACTCCTTAAATAATATGCTTGTTATTAGTTTCATTCACCCAAAAGTTAATTTTTTAACAACCTTATGGCTATATTATATTCCATATTGATTGATACTTCCAATATATCTTTTAGTGTTTTTTGATAGCTTCAAGCTATCAATCGTGTTATAATGAACTTAACCATTAATTATTATAATAAGGAAGGTATGTATGAATTTAAATCAACTGTACTATTTTCAAAAAGTTGCACAATTACAACATTATCACCAGGCAGCCAAAGAATTAAATATCTCTCAACCTAGTTTAAGCCGTTCGATCGCTAATCTTGAAGAAGAATTAGGTGTTTCTTTATTTCAGAAAAACGGACGCAATATCGAACTTACCAAATACGGCTCTATCTTTTTGGAACATGTCAATCGTATTATAGATGAAATCAAAATTGCTGAAAATAAAATGAAATCCTTAGCTGGCAGTTCCAGCGGGCACATTGATATCGGATATGTATTTCCACTTGCCAAAAGTTATATTCCAAGACTTGTACGAAGTTTCTTAAATCAGCAGGAAAATCATGAGATCACGTTTTCTCTAAGTCAGGAGATCACAAAAAATCTGATTGCGGATCTGAAAAATGAAAAATATGATGTCGTTTTTGGTTCTCTCGTTGCCGATGAACCGGAAGTTGAGTTTGTTCCAGTTGTTAATCAGGAAATGGTGATCATTACCCCGCCAGAGCATCCTTTAAAATATAAGAAGAAACTCGTTTTAGAGGATCTGCTGGATTATCCAGTCATTGGTTATGATAAGACTTCTGGTCTTGGACGTTTTACTAATTCTATTTACAAACAAAACCATATCAAACCGTCTATCGCTTTTGAATCTTCGGATGAAAATGCCATCGCTTCCCTTGTTGCAGAAGATTTTGGGATTGGTTTTGTTGCACATGTAGAATCATTACAGGCATATGATGTGGAAATCCTACATCTTAGTAATGTAAAACCTTACCACACTGTTTATATGGCTTATCTTAAAAATATGCCGATGATCCCTGCTGTTCGTAAGTTTATTGAATTCACAAAAGAAACAATAGATATTTTTTATTGATTCTTCAAAAAAGATTTATTTGTTAAATAATTAACCGTGTGTTATACTAAAGCCATCATAAATCATTCACCCAATTTTTATGATTCTAACAACCTCGGATTATATGGAATTTAATTTTTTGATTTTTTGGATTTAATTTTTTGGAGGTTCAATTCTAATGAAAAGCAACTATAAAAACATTTTCACACCATTAACAATTAAGAACATGACAATGAGAAACCGCATCATGATGACACCAATGGGAACTAACTACGGTGAACAGACAGGAGAAATGAGTTTCTTACACATTGATTACTATACAGAAAGAGCAAAAGGCGGAGTTGGTCTGATCATGGTTGAAAACGCAAGTGTTGATTCACCACTTGGATCTAACGGAACAACTCAGATCCGTATCGATCATGACAACTATATGCCTCGTTTCTTCAAATTATGTGAAACATTACATGCTCACGGAGCTTGCGTTGGTGTTCAGTTAAACCACGCTGGTGCTTCTGCTCAGTCTAAGAGAACAAATATGCAGCCAGTATCTGCATCTGATATTCCTTCTAAAGCAGGTGGAGAGATTCCTCGTCCTCTGAAAGTAGAAGAAATTTATGAAATCGTTAAAAAATATGGAGAAGCTGCTGCTCGTGCACAGGCTTGTGGATTTGACTGCGTTGAGATCCATGCAGGACATTCTTACTTATTAAGTCAGTTTATGTCTCCTACAACAAACAAACGTACAGATGAATTCGGTGGATGTCCAGAAAACCGTGCCCGCTTCACAAAATTAGTTGTTGAAGAAGTTCGTAAACAGGTTGGACCTATGTTCCCTATCTTCGTTCGTATCAGTGCTGATGAACTGATGGAAGGTGGAAACACATTAGAGGATACTTTAGAGTTACTTTCTTACTTCCAGGAAGAGGTTGATGCATTTGACGTATCTGCTGGATTAAATGGTTCTCTTCAGTTCCAGATCGATGCCAACTACTTAAAAGATGGTTGGAGATCTTACATGGCAAAAGCTGTCAGAGAAAAATACAACAAACCTTGTGTAACTATGGGTAACATCCGTGATCCTCGTGTCGCTGACGATATCTTAGAGCGTGGAGATGCTGATATCATCGGTATGGGTCGTGGACTGATCGCTGATCCTCACTGGGTGAAAAAAGTTGCTACAGGACATGAAGATGACATCAGAAAATGTATTTCTTGTAACATCGGATGTGCTGGAAACCGTATCGGAGTTAACCGTCCAATCCGTTGTACAGTAAACCCTACTGTAAACTCTGGATTTGACTATAAAAAGAAAAAAGTAAATAAGCCTTGTAACGTTGTTGTTATCGGTGGTGGTACTGCTGGTCTTGAAGCTGCTTGTACAGCTGCTGAAGTTGGATGTACTACATTCTTATTCGAAAAGAATGATCACCTTGGTGGATTAGCTGTTGAAATCTCTAAGATTCCAGATAAGAAACGTTTAAGAGACTTCCCTGACTACCTTGTACACCGTGCTTCTAAATTAACAAACCTGTTTATCTTCAAAGGACAGGAAGCAACTCTGCCATTAATTAAAGCACTGCATCCAAACATCATCGTAAACTCAACAGGTTCTAATCCTTTACTTCCACCAATCAAAGGATTACATGACCACATCGACAAAGAAGGATCTAAAGTAGCTTCTATCACAGGAATGATCAACCACTTAGCTGATTATCCAGAAGACTGCACAGGTAAGAAAGTTGTTGTCGTTGGTGGTGGAGCTGTAGGTCTTGACGTTGTTGAATACTTTGCTCCAAAAGGTGCGCAGGTAAGCATCGTAGAAATGATGCCTCAGATTGGTAAAGACTTAGATCCAGTATCTAAATGCGGAACAAACACATTAATGAGAGAACACAATGTAAACCAGATGACTGAAACAGCTCTTTGCGAAGTAAAAGCTGATGCGTTCACAGTAAAAGCTAATGGAGAAGAAAAAGATCTTCCTTTCGATTATGGATTCGTATGCTTAGGAATGAGAGCAAACGCTCCTGTTCTTGATGAAATCCGTGAAGCATTCGCTGATACTAACGTTGAAATCATCAATATCGGTGACAGCGTACGTGCTAGAAGAATCATTGATGGTGTTCAGGAAGGACACAACATCTTAAATGTACTTGCAGATCATGAATATCTGTAAGATATAACCTAGCAAAATATATAATAAATAAAGCAGTTTTAATTTTAACTTGCTATCTTCTACCTTAAAAACAAATATAAAGTTGCAAAAATCCCTGAAGAATTGATCGTCTTCAGGGATTTTTGTTGTTTTTGATACTCTCATCATTATATCTTAAGAAACATGAAAGAAAAACATCGACTTGTTCGTTTCTTTTCTTTGTTAAGATGATATCAGAAAAATTAAGGAAAATCTTTTGCGGAAATTGTAATTGTGGAGGTGAAAATATGTATAGAATATATAGTACACTTATCGAAATGGTTGCTGCTGCAGTTTTTATAATTCCTATCTGGTGTATATATAACAAGTTGTATTTTCGTAGTTGGAAAATAACCTTTCTTTATATGATATTTGGATTCTATTTAACTGCTGTTTTAGCATTGGTAGGCTTTCCGAATATAATATCGTTAAAAGTTGAATTGACGGTAAATATAATTCCTTTTGTATATATGATAAATGATTTTATTAATGCGTGCCTGAATGTGTTATTATTTGTTCCCTTTGGCTTCTTCCTTCCAGTGCTATGGAAAGAATTCAGGAATGCAAAAAAATTATTTACAGCAGGATTTGCAATGACATCATTTATCGAAATAGCTCAAATTTTCACAGGACGAACGACAGATATAGATGACATTATTACAAACATTGCAGGGACTTTAATCGGATATCTTATTGCATACTGGTATACAGGTGTCTTTACAAGAAGAATAGTGAAAAATTCAAAAAAGAACGACTTTTACATAATATGTGCATCTGTAATATTTATAATGTTCTTCCTTCAACCGTTTATTTCATCTTTATTATGGGAAATGATTCTGTAAATTCCATTTTATAAAAAAACGCCCGGACAAGCTATCCTACACTTATCCGGGCATTTTCGTTTTAAGGTCGAGATTATATTATTATTTTTTAGGAAAATTGACATTTATGTTTCACAAGAAAAATCTAGCCTACTGTACTGCTTTAAAAGCTTCCTCTAAATCTTCGATGATATCATCGATATTTTCTGTACCGATTGACAGACGGATTGTGTTAGGTTTGATTCCTGATCCTAATAATTCTTCTTCAGTCATCTGAGAATGTGTTGTAGATGCTGGATGGATGACTAAGGATTTCACGTCTGCTACGTTTGCAAGCAGTGAGAATAACTCTAAGTGATCGATGAAATCTTTTGCTTTCTGTGCATCACCTTTGATCTCGAATGTGAAGATAGATCCACCACCGTTAGGGAAGTATTTTTTGTATAATTCCTGCTGTTCTGGATCGTCAGATACAGATGGATGGTTTACTTTTTCTACTGCTGGATGGTTTTTCAGGTATTCTACAACTTTTAATGCATTTTGTACATGACGTTCTACTCTTAAGGATAATGTTTCTAATCCCTGTAAGAAGATGAATGCATGAACTGGAGATAATGTTGCTCCTGTGTCACGAAGTAATAATGCTCTGATCTTTGTTACGAATGCAGCTGCTCCAACGTCTTTTGTAAAGCTTACTCCATGGTAGCTTGGGTTTGGTTCTACTAATGATGGGAATTTTCCTGATGCTTCCCAGTCGAATTTACCACCGTCAATGATGACACCACCGATTGTTGTTCCGTGACCACCGATGAATTTTGTTGCTGAATGTACTACGATGTCTGCTCCGTATTCGATTGGTCTTACAAGGTATGGTGTTGCAAATGTATTATCTACGATCAGTGGAATGTTGTGTTCATGAGCGATCGCTGCTGCTTTCTCGATATCTACAACATCTGAGTTTGGATTTCCTAATGTTTCGATGAATAATAATTTTGTGTTATCTTGAATTGCTGCTCTTACTTCATCTTCATTGAAAATGTCTACGAATGTTGTTTCGATTCCGTAATCTGGTAATGTATGCTCTAAGAAGTTGTATGTTCCACCGTAAATATTTTTCGCTGCAACTACGTGATCTCCTGCTTTTGTAATATTTTCAATCGCATATGTGATCGCTGCTGCTCCAGATGCTACTGCTAATGCTGCAACTCCACCTTCTAGTGCTGCGATTCTCTGTTCAAAGACGTCTTCTGTTGGGTTTGTTAATCTTCCGTAGATGTTACCTGCATCTGCAAGTCCGAAACGAGCTGCTGCATGATCGCAATTTCTAAATACATAAGATGATGTCTGATAAATAGGTACTGCTCTTGCATCTGTCACTGGATCTGGCTGTTCCTGTCCTACGTGTAACTGTAATGTTTCAAACTTATAATTTCTTTCTTTACTCATAATTTCTATCTCCTTTGTTGACTTTTATTTTGAATTTTGTATGTTGTCTTTCTTGATTACAAACTTATCTTACCATTAGATTTCCTACTTGTCCAATATGAAAAGTCAACATCCAGTTATAGTCTCTGCCTATAACAGCCAGTCAGAAATAGACAAAGTTCTAAAACAGGATATCTTTATATCCAGACTCATCACCCATAGCTTTATACTTTTTGATCTCCTCTAAGTACTTCTCTCCTAATGGGCTGATCGCGACTCCTTTTCGCTTGATATAGCCAATCGTCATGAGCTCATCCGATTTTAGTTTCACAGCACAGTAATCATCACCATTTAAGCTTTCACAGATAATTCCTGAACATAATGTATATCCATTTAACCCAACCATCAGATTCAGCATGGTCGCGCGGTCATTTGCTTTGATCAGACGTTTATATTCATAGGTACTTAACACTTCTTCTGCAAAATAAAAGGAGTTATATTCCCCCTGTTCAAATGATAGGCATGGATATTCTTCCAACTCTTCAATCGTAATCTCTTCTTTATCTGCCAGAGGATGCCCTTTCCACATATAAACGTAAATTCCACATTCCAATAATGGATGGAATTCAAGCCCTGATTCCTGCAGCATCTTGCTTAATACCTTCTTATTAAATTCATTTAAATAAAGGATCCCTATCTCACTGTGAAAATCTTTGACGTCTTTGATCACTTCGTATGTCTTCGTCTCTCTGACTGCAAATTCATATTCATCCATACCAAACTGTTTGACCATCTCCACAAAAGCATTCACTGCAAATGTATAATGCTGCATGGAAACTCCGAATTTTTTCTTGATATTTTTCTTCTCAATATAGCGAGATTCCATAAGCTGATATTGTTCAACGACCTGTCTTGCATAACTTAAGAATTCCATCCCTTCTTGTGTGACTGATACTCCTCGATTGCTTCTCTTAAAGAGTCTTGTTCCAATCTCTTTTTCTAATTCTTTGACTGCAAGAGATAGACTTGGCTGTGAGATAAACAGGCTTTTTGCCGCCTCATTCATAGACCCTGTATCTGCGATCGCTATAATATATCTTAATTGTGTTAATGTCATGGTTCTTCCCTTCCTTATCTTTTGAAACTCTCTAATGTCCGTGGTTTATTATACTTGATTTTTCGCCGCTTGTCTTATGATTTTTGAAAGAAACGCTCTTGACATATTGGTTTGCTTTGTCTTATAATAATGGCTGTTTCAATAGTTAGAATTCTAACTATTAGTTTTCTAATTATAAAAGGAGTATCATCTATGTATGAATCATCTTATCATTATCTTCTGATGTCCAATCATTTAAGCCTTCAGAAGAAAATCATGGCTGTCTTAAAGCCACTTGGTCTCTCAACCGGCCAGCCAAAGGTCTTAGACCATCTTCGATATCATAATGGTGCCAGTCAAAAAGACATTGCCCATGCTTGTCATATCGAACCTGCTTCTTTGACTTCCATTTTAAATCGAATGGAAAAACAGCATATGATCGAGCGTAAGAATTTGAACGGAAATCGCCGATCCTTTCATATTTTTCTGACAGATTATGGAATGGAACTGTCTGAATCGATTGAAAAAGCTTTCTTATCTCTTGAACAAGAAGTTTTTTCTGGGATTTCTAATGCAGAAAAAGAACAATTTCTAAAGATCTTTGAAAAACTATATAAAAATACTACAAAAGAGGAGTAAATCACATCATGGAAAAACTAAAACGTTATATCATCTTTTTTATTGGGCTTTATATTAACTCTCTCGGAGTTGCCCTGATCACAAAAGCAAGTCTTGGTACATCACCAATTTCTTCCATTCCTTATGTACTGAGCCTTAATTTCCCATTTACACTTGGAAATTTCACCATTTTCTTCAGCCTGTTACTGATCTTTTTACAGCTGTTGATCTTGCGAAAGAATTTTAAACTGGAACACGTGTTACAGATTCCAATCTCTATCTTATTCGGATATTTTATTGACTGGTCTATGATCCTTCTTGGATTTGTAAATCCGTCCTTTTATTTGATGAAGATCATTTATCTGCTGATCGGATGTCTGATCCTTGGATTTGGTGTGTATACAGAAGTCCTTGCCAATGTTGCCATGCTTCCTGGGGAATCTTTTGTACGTGCCATTGTAATGACATGGCATACAGAATTTGGTGTCACAAAAATCTGTTTTGACGTATCTATGACTGTGATTGCCGGAGTTCTTTCCTTTGTATTCGCAGGTAAGTTAGACGGTGTACGTGAAGGTACAGTTATTGCCGCTTTACTTGTTGGATTTATTGCACGTTTATTTGGACGTTTCTTATCTTTTGTGGAGCCAATGCTGTTCCCAGATTCAGACACTAACACAGATTCAGACACTGACACAGATTCAACAGACACTCCTATTGTCATTACAATCGCTCGTGAATATGGAAGCGGTGGACATGACCTTGGAGAAGCACTTGCAAAGCGCCTTGGATTTGATTTTTATGACAATGAGATCATTCAGATGACTGCCGGATCTACTGGTTATGATCCTGAATTTATTAAGAATAATGATGAGCAGATGCGTAGTTCCCTGCTTTATGACCTTGTGAATCAGGTATATTCTCACGCACCACAGAACCCAGCTCCAAAAGATAATATCTTTGCGGAAGAATCTAAAGTAATCAATGAGCTTGCTTCAAGAGGAAATTGTGTTGTGATCGGTCGTTGTGCGGATTATGTCTTAAGAAACCGCCCTCATTGCATGCGAATCTTCTTACATGCACCTGCCGAGTATCGTGTGAAACGAATTATGAGAACGGAAAACTTATCTCATGGTGCGGCACTGACGAAAGCAATCCAGATGAACCGCAAGCGTTCTGATAACTATCATTATTATACACATCAACCATGGGGATTATCCAGAAACTACCATCTGACACTGGACACTTCACTTGGAGATGATTTTGTACTTGATAGCATTTGTGAAGGGTTGAAACATATTCAGTAATTTATTGTGATTGTAAAAAGGATAGATGCCTTATTAACTTTGGTATCTATCCTTTTCTACTTTCTAATATTTTTGGAAGCTGAAATATAAAACTTGTTCCTTCTCCTTTTTTGCTTTCCACATGTATTTGCCCGCCATGAACTGCTACGATAAAGTGAACCATCGAAAGACCAAGTCCAGTTCCTCCATTCTCTCTGGAACGGCTTTTATCTACCCGGTAAAAACGATCCCAGATCTTAGGAATATCTTCCTGATCGATCCCTATCCCATCATCTTTTACTTCTCCTATGATCATATCTCCTTGTTCTTTCCATAGAATATCAATATGACCATGTTCCTTTCCATAGCTGATCGCATTCTGAACAAGATTCATCATCATTCGTAATAATAATGTATGATTTCCCATCATCTTTACATCTCGATCACTGAAAACAGATATCTGAATCTTCTTTTTTTCTGCCTGCTCGCGCAATTCTTCTACGATAACTTCTGTCAATAGTATGAGATCAACTTCTTCCATATCATAAGATTCACTCATCTCACCTCTTGCGATCATTAACATCTCATTGATCAATTTCGACATACGTCTTGCCTGTCTTAAAATGATCATGATCTCTTCTTTTTCCTCTTCCTCTAATACTGGATCTTCGATCAAATATTCGCATTGAGAAATGATCACGGTCACTGGAGTTCGAAGTTCATGGGATACATCTGCTGTAAACTGCTGTTCTTTTTCAAAGGATTCTTCCAGTCTTTCGAACATTTGATTAAATTTATGAGATAATTCATACAATTCATCTCTTACTTTTGGCAATGGAAGCCTTTTGGTAAGATCCTTTCCATAACTGATATTCTCTACCTGATCACAGATCAGATCCACCTGCTTTAATGCACGTTTCAGCATAAAATATCCTGTCATTGCTATCAATAAAATGAACACGGGATATAAGATGATCATCATTTTCTGAGATGTTGTCATAAATACTTCGATCGCATGAATGGATGTGATCCCCCTAATCCATATAGCCTTATTCTTTCCATAGGTATGCACACTGTCATATACCATCCATTTGCTGCTACCGGATGTAATGACCCTCGGTGTATGAGACTTTAAGATCGTCTGTTTCGGAAATTTCTCTGGCATTGTGCCATATAATAATTTCCCGTTGTCATCATAGACACAAAACATGACTCCATCCTGATAAAACTGAGTATCTTCTGATAAATAATAGGTTCCATCCTGAAATTGAAAGTTCGCAGAAAATCCAGTCACTGCCGCACTGACTTCTTCTTCTGTCGCTGAAATCCCGACTTTGTCGACAAAGTAAAACATAAAGACAAGAACCATTCCTAAAATAAGTGCAATGATCCCTGTATACCATAATGTGACCTTTTTCTTGATCGTCATCTGCTTCATCATTCTTCCCTCATCACATAGCCTGTTCCGCGTACCGTGTGGATCAGTTTTTTCTCATATCCTGCATCAATTTTCTTTCGGAGATATCTTATATATACATCAATAACATTCGACCCTCCCTCATAATCATAATTCCATGCATTTTGTTCAATCTGCTGCCTCGTCATCACGATATTCTGATTCCGCATCAGACATTCTAACACCATAAATTCTTTTGATGACAAACTGATCTCTTTTCCAGCTCTTGTCACAATTCTTGTATCCCGATCCAGAGTAAGATCTGCAATCTTTAACTGATTCGTTACAAATTGGGGTTTTCTCCGCATCATCACGCGGATTCTTGCGAGTAACTCTTCAAATGCGAATGGCTTGATCAGATAATCATCGGCCCCCAGATCAAGTCCCTTTACCCGGTCCTCAATACCATCCCTTGCAGTCAGTAAGAGAATTGGTGTATCATTCCCCATCTGTCTCACTTCCTTTAAAACCGCAAAACCATCCTTCCCAGGAAGCATGATGTCGAGAAGAACTCCATCATACGATGTCATCTCAATATAATCTAGCGCTTCTTCTCCGTCTCCACAGGCATCCACGCTATAATGCTCTCTTACCAAACGTTTCTTTATAATATTTCTTAAATCTTTTTCATCTTCAACAACTAATATTCTCATAATGCCTTTATTATAATACAATCTGTTTTTTGAATCCAGCACCTATTTTTAATGTTATTTTAATGTTTATTGGTTATTCTATTTATAACAAAAGGAAATCTATCCCAACCTAAGAAAGGAGTTTACAATGAAAAAAATATTATATTTATTCTTCACATGTTCTATCATTTTTGCTTTTGCAGGATGCAGTCCTTCAAAGAAAGATTCTGCCGAGGCTACCACAACACAGGAAATTGCAACAACAACTTCCTCTACAGAAGATACCTCTGATTCTTCTACCTCTGATTCAGATGCCAAGAATGATTCTTATGATTTTTCAGCTTATAAAAAAAGAATCAAAAAACTCACTAAAAAAGTAAATAATGCTGCATCTTCTTCCAATGCATCTGTCAACGAAAAACGTTTTTACACTTTGAAAAAGGAACTTGATGTGGTTGATGATGAACTTGATCATCTGGATGATGAATTTGAGCATGCTTATGAAAACGGTAAACTAAGCTTCAAAGTTTATAAATCCAGAGAAAAGACAATAGAAAAATTGGAAGATCAGCTTGATCTTTTAGAAGATGCCTTGGAAAATAAATTTGGAATTGATGATTAGGAAAAAAAAGATGCCATTGTAGTTTTGGCATCTTTCTTTTTCCATGTATCTCTTTGCTATTATTGTTTTCTTATGTTTGTTAAAATGTATGCAGATTATTCCACTTTAATCCATCTCTGTCTTTTGCCCATTTAATGTATGTCTTCTTTGCTTTCTTTGGCACATAGACTTTATTAAAGATTGGAAGAGCTGTGAATTCATTTCCTTTGAATTTGCTCACGATCACTGGTGGTTTTGTTCCGTGGAAATATACGGTAGCACTGTCTCCAAAGAACATCCAATCTTCTACGACTTTCTTCACAGATTTTGGAATATGTACCTGATTCTTCGTGCCAATCTTGCCCATCACAGAAACTGTATCATCAATCACTTTTACTTTGGATGGAATTGTGATCTTCTTTGTCTTAACAAGCACTGCTGTTAATGTTCCATTAGATTTACGATAGATGCAGTTATTTGCCATCTTGTAAGTCTTATTTTTACTGCTTAAGCTTACTTTTGTAATCTTCTTGCTTTCTAATGCTTTGGCACCGATCTTCTTTACTGACTTTGGAATTACAATACTTGTTGCCTGTGATCCATTTAGGGCATTTGCCTTGATTTCTTTTACAGATGATGGAATTGTAAGCTTTTTCATCTTGTTTGGAACAAGTACTAATGTTTTTCCGGATCTTGTTGTCAACATTCCTTTTTTTACCGCAAATGTTTTATTTGCTTTTGGGCAACTGAATGTTTTTACCTGATTGCTCTTTACAAATGCTGTGCTGTCTATTTCGTTCATATTTTTTGAAAATGTTACTTTAGATAATGCACTGCATTTTGCGAAAGTATATGCTGGTACACTTGCTGTCTGTTCTGGAATCACGACACTTTTTAGTTTTTTCATACCACTAAATGTTGCTATCTCCAACTGATTTACTGTACTTGGAATTGCTACTGTTTCAATGGTCTGTTTATTCTTATCATCATTTGACAGATCTCCATAACAGTTATGCCATGGTTCAATGGTATCTCCAAACAGATTTTGATAAGCATCCTCATCCTCACCTTTGTTATATAATTCTTTTCCAAATCCTACTCTGGTAAGTTTTGCCTGATTAATCTCTTTTGGCAATGTTAATTTTGTGACCTTTTTGCTTAATTTAATCTGATAGATCCAGCTTTCTTTGCCGTCTTCTGTCAAATATGCAGAATACTTGATACCGTTTTCTTCTTTCGTGACTGATTTACTTGTGTTCCATTTGGTTGCTGCTTTCACATTGTTCGTGAGTGTGATTGCACTGATCGTTGCTGTTAGCAGAGTGATAAAACATAGTAATCTTTTTTTCATTTGATTGTCCCTCCTTGTTTATAAAATATATTTATTGTTTTCTTATATTATACAATTATTTAATATAATTATGTACTAATATTTATCATCCCATAATGTTTAATAACATTTTCATCTGTAATTTTTACTTGTGTCGCATATTTTGAAATATTAGCTATTCTATAGTATTTATTTGCACTATCATCCACATAGTAGCTTCCATCAGTATCTCCTGCTGCATGAAAATCATGGCAAACCGCAACATCACTGCGTTTTCCTTGGTATCTATATAAATTATTTCGTTCTATTCTATATAAATTATTTCGTTCTATTCTATATGCCATTGTAAATCTGCGCTTCTGAACATTAGAATCTTATAGTAACAACCATCCCCAAATGGTATAATTAAGTTGTCAAAATCAACTCACCGAAAGGAGCTGATTGTTATCTACCGTCAAAAAATTTTGAAAGACATTCATTTTGCTCATCTCTAATAATTTAAATACTTATTTTCATTATATCTTTAATCAGTTATTTGTCAATAACTATTTTGATTTGAAATTCTTTTTATTTTTAAATATTTTTATTGTAAATATTTAAAATAATATTATACTTTAATTGAAAGACAAAATAAAATATATAATATCTTTTTCTAATATCTTACCAATACTGTCTTAAAAGGGTAGATGCCAAAACGACATCTACCCTTTTTACTTTATATCTCTAACAAATCTTCCGATTTACATCCTAATAATGCAAGCCAATTACATCTTTTTTTCCATGTATCTCTTTGCTATTATTGTTTTCTTACGTTTGTTAAAATGTATGCAGATCATGCCATGTCAAACCATCTCTGTCTTTTGCCCATTTGATATAGGTATTCTTTGCTTTCTTTGGCACATAGACTTTATTAAAGATTGGCAGTGCTGTAAATTCATTGCCATTATATTCACTAACGATCACTGGCGGTTTCATTCCGTGAAAGTACACCGTTGCGTCTCCATAAAACATCCAGCGTTCCACTACCTTATTTACGGATTTTGGAATATGTACCTGATTCTTCGTGCCAATCTTTCCCATCACAGAAACTGTATCATCAATCACTTTTACTTTGGATGGAATGCTAACCTTCTTTGTTTTTGCAATTACTCCAACTAATAACCCATCGGACTTCCGATAGATGCAGTTATTTGCCATCTTGTAAATCTTATTTTTGCTGCTTAAGCTTACTTTTGTAACCTTTTTGCTAGATAATGCTTTTGCTTCAATCTTCTTTACAGACTTTGGAATTACAATGCTTGTTGCCTGTGAACCATTAAATGTCTTTGCTTTAATTGTTTTCACACTCGTAGGGATTGTGATTTTTTTCATCTTGTTTGGTACAAGCACTAATGTTTTTCCTGATTTTGTCATCAACATTCCTTTTTTCACTGCAAATGTTTTATTGGATTTTGGGCAACTGAATGTTTTCACTTGATTACTGTGTAAAAATGCACTGCTTGCAATTGACTGCATGTTCTTTGAAAATGTAACCTTACTAAGTACCGTACATTTTGCAAATGCATAAGATGGTACCTTTGTAACCTGCTCTGGCATCTTAAGTTCCCTAAGCTTTGTCATTCCGGTAAATGAAGCTGCTTCTATCTGATTCACGGTATTGGGAAATACAATTTCTTGAATCGTTCTTTTATTCTTGTCATTATATGACAATGTTCCGTAGCATCCATGCCATGGTTCGATCGTATCTCCAAAAATATTTATATATGAATCATGTCCTTCCCCATATAATTCTTCTCCAAATCCTACTCTGGTAAGTTTTGCCTGATTAATCTCTTTTGGCAATGTTAATTTTGTGATCTTTTTGCTTAATTTAATCTGATAGATCCAGCTTTCTTTACCATCTTCTGTCAAATATGCAGAATACTTGATACCGTTTTCTTCTTTCGTGACTGATTTACTTGTGTTCCATTTGGTTGCTGCTTTCACATTGTTCGTGAATGTGATTGCACTGATCGTTACTGTCAGTAACATGGTAAAGCATAATAATCTTTTTTTCATTTGCATTACCCTCCTTTTTCCTATTGCACATCTTCTTTTCATACTACCCTGCCCCTGGTCATCACTTATTTCATAAAATCTTCTGATTCTATTGCTATTATATCATGGTATAATTATATCTATCAACTAATAAAATCACTATTTTCCATATGAAATAATTAATATCAACATAACCACATTTTTCAACAAATTTTTCTACAACTTTCCAAAAGAGATACATGATTGTTCCAAGAAATGTTGCTAATATTATCCATGCAAAACTCTGTATTACTATCCTATTTAAAATCAAAACCATCTAAAATGCCTTTCAATTCTTCTGTATCATCTTTCTTAATATTTCCACTGATCGCACTTATCAATTCTTTCGCTGAACCATCAAACCATTCTTCTAATATTTCTCCTGCTTTTTCCTTTTTATAACTTTCTTTGTCGATGATTACATTAATATATGCTCTTCTTTTTCTTACTTCTACTTTGAGATATCCTTTTTCTTCTAAACGAAAGAGATATGTTCGGATACCAATGTCATTAAGTTAAGATGCTATAATAGGAATCGCTATATCAGAAATGATATGAGGTTCCTTTTTTGCACCTTTTTACAAAAAATGCTTGCCACCAATTCAAAAATGTGCGGCCGCTTTCGCTATTGAATGAAAATAAGATTGCGAAAGCGGCCCTTGTAATTAAGTAAGAAATTAATTGCAAGGAGGTAACAAATGAATTCACAACAAATTAAAGAAATTTTATTATCTGAAATTCACGAGGTGTCTATCAACTATGAAAAATACTGCAATAATCCCAAACGTGATTTTTCTAGAAAATGCAAACTGCCCTTTGAACTAATGCTGAAAACATCATAGGAATGGGAAGCAAAAGTATTACAAATGAATTGATTGACATCTTTCTTTTTCCATGTACCTTTGTTATTATTGGCTATTTACATCTGATCGTGTATTCTCCATTCATCTTCGCACCTGATTTTGCAGTTTTGACGTAATAGGTACCTTTCTTTACACGATATGTCTTGGATTGCTCTCCTTTGAATGAAAGTTTTTTCAGCACTTTTTTTCTTCCTTTTTTGTAAATGCTTACTTCTAATTTACCAGAATTATTATTTGTACTGATTTTTATGCTCTGCTTCTTTGTTGCTTTTACTTTATACCAGCGGGCTGCTTTCTCTGATGTTGTATAAATATTCCGTACTGTTTTTCCTTTTTTAATTGTTTGTGCTTTTGCTTTCTTTGTCTGATATTTGTTGCTGACTGGCTGATTCTGAAGTGCAATCTGATAAATCTGACCTGTTGCAGCATTGGATACTAAACGATATTCTCCTTTTTTTAGTCCTGTATCAAAGGTTACCCTTTTATGATCATTTGCAACCGCTATCATCCTATTTGTAATTGTTTTCCATACACCTTTTTCCTTTTTTTGAAGGTAGAATGTAACATTTTTATTACTGTAATTAGATGGTTTGAGATAAATGCTTTGGCTGCTTCTCTTATCCGTTTTGAATTCTTGATAAATATTTTTATCCTGCCCTGACTGTGTATATAATATATTTGTCTGAAGTGGTGTCACATTATCTTTTTTTACACAAATTGTTGCTACAAATTCATCTTTTATCTGATCTGCCAGTTTTAGATAATATACTTCTCCCTTCTTTACATTTGGTACAAATACTTGTTGATCTTCTGTATCAAGAATTGTCGCTACTGCCTTTTTATCCTTATCATATACAGATACATTTGCACCAATTTCTAAAATACCATCTGCCTGTGGATAAACTGGAATCCATTTACTTTGTGATTTTGTTGAAAATTTGAACAAATCACTTGCTGATGCATCCATTTTCATGATGCTGACATGTTCTTGTGCCTTAACTTCTTCTGCATCCTGATAGGTTGCTGCAGATACATTCACTAAGCCTCCGAATGAACTAATCAAAAGACTCGTTGCAAGTGCATAGCTGTAAAATCTTTTTTGTTTCATAATGACCAACCTCCTTATTGGTTTAGTTATAGTTAATTGTTGCAAAATGTGCAATCACATTAGCATCTGATAAATGTACCTGTGTTCCATATTTGGAAATTCGTTTTACTTTGAACGCAGGATTTGATGGATAATATTTATCTGGATCATTTGCTGCATGGAAATCATGACATACTGCAACATCAGATCTTTTTCCCTGATAACGATATAATGTATTTCTCTCTGCACGATATGCCATATCAAATCTTTCTGGTACAAACTTAGAATTGTCTGCCTCATTTTTCTTATACTGACCTTTTTTTTCGTTAATTGCATGCGTTATACTGTACCATGTTCCATTGTAATAACGATAGGTTGAATGTGCAAAAGTATCTGTTGAAGTATGCATTGCCACTCCAAATACAAACGCTTTTTTATTTGCATTGCTATAATTTTTGAAAAAGCTCTTCTTTTGTAGATTCGCCATCATTGAACGGATTCTTGAATAACTTGTATCTGTTAATCCGGGAATATCTGCTTTCGATACAGATGTATATGTTTTTCCTTTTCCGTATTCGTTTCCTATTTTGATCATAAAACGATAGCTTGCAAGATAATTTACTTCCTCATTTCCTGAATGTCTTCTCTCATATAACCCATGAAAATCTGGATTTTCTGTCATTCCTGGAACACCTGAATCATCTTTATCTGGATACACTGCTCCATCTTTCATTGCTGGTATATTTACATTATTCTCTGTTAAATATTCCTGATGTCCTTTTGCTGACCATGTTCCAGAAACTTTATTCTCATCAGAGGAATTATTATAAGTTTTAATTGTTTTTGTATTATCCTTTAGTTCAATATCCTGTCCCTGCTCATATTGTTCTTCTGCTTTTGTGTATTGCTTCTCTGCATATTCATAGTCGATCAGTCCATTTCCATAGGATTCTTTGTCTCCTACATTTCTTGCACTTTCTTCTAACAGATTTTTGATAAAATCTTTTGATTTACTTGTATCTTTCTGCCACAGAAGACTTGCTGCACCAACAACATGAGGAACTGCCATACTTGTTCCAGATGTAACCATTGTTTCACCAAATGCACCTGTTGCTCTTACTGCTTCTCCTGGTGCTACTACATCAACTTCTTTTCCTGTAGAACTGAAATCGCTTACTTCTGCTTTAGAATCTACGGAACCGACTGCTACAACATTTTCAAATGCTGCTGGATATTCAACATTATCTGTTCCATTCTCTCCTTGATTTCCTGCTGCTGCGATTACTAAGATTCCTTTTGCATTGGCTTCATCAATTGCCTGTTTTAAGGCTTCTGAATATTGATTTGTTCCAAAACTGATGCTGATAATATTTACTTTCTTATCAATGGCCCAATAAATTCCTTCTACAACTCTGCTGATTGGTGCCTGTTTATTTTCATCCAGAATCCTTGCTGAATATAATTCAACATTTTTATTGATTCCTTTTACTTTTCCATTATTACTGACAATTAAGCTTGCAATGGATGTTCCATGATTGGAACTGTCTTCAAACATTGGAGAAAATTCATTATCATCTTCTATTAAATTGACTCTTTCTTTTACATTTAATCCTTCTTGATAATCAATTCCTGAATCCAATAATGCTACTTTTACCTTTTCATCTGTTGCCGTATCCTTTGCTTTATCTACATGAATACTTTTCAGATTCCATTGACTGTCTGTTCCCTGATCTTCTTTTGCTGCTGTTGTACTTTCTGTTTCCGATGCATTGACCATTGTGTTCTTTTCTACAGATACAACTTTCTGATCTTTGTTTACGATATCAGCTTCTTTTGCTGTCATTTTTGATACTAATACATTCTCATCTTTTAGAAAATCTGTATTTTGTTCTTGAGTATCTATCATTGTATTGTATTTGCTTTCTACTGTTTTCATAGATTTTTTATCTTTTGTTACAATGATATATTCGCTTTCCTGACTTGCCGAAACATCTGCTGGCTGATATCCAGACATTGTCATCCCTGCCACCATCATTGCTACTAATGCTGTGGCTGTGTATTTTCAACACATCAGTATTTATGCGAGTTTACAAGGCATGGCAATTTCTTTTCTCACTACAAATTTATAGTAACAACCATCTTCAAATGGTATAATTAAGTTGTCAAAATCAACTCACCGAAAGGAGCTGATTGTTATCTACCGTCAAGAAATTTTGAAAGACATTCGTTTTTTCATCTCTCAGCCAGTTACAAAATTTTATGATTCACTTTTTCTGAATCTTGATTTCTTCTTTATTCCTAAATTTCCTAAAACCGGACAAAAAGACTTTTCAAATCACTTCATTTTGCTCATCTCTAATAATTTAAATACTTATTTTCATTATACCTTTAATCAGTTATTTGTCAATAATTATTTCAATTTAAAATTCTTTTTATTTTTAAATATTTTTATTTTAAATATTTAAAATAATGTTATACTTTAATTGAAAGACAAAATAAAATATATAATGTCTTTTTCTAATATCTTACCAATACCAAGGAGTTGATAATAAATGATACATAAAAAACTCACTCAATCACAATTAAGCATCATGAAAACTTTATGGGCGGAAAACAAAGCTATGATTGCTTCTGACTTTGTTCAACTTGATTCCTCTTTAAATTTAAACTCAGTCCAATCATCTTTACGGTCGTTATTCAAAAAAAATTATATTGAAGTTTCGGGTATCGTTTATAGTGGAAAAGTCCTAACAAGAAGTTATGTTCCTACAATTTCTGCTGATGAATATGCTGCTGAAAATATTAACGGAATAGTAAACAATCTATTATCTTCTAATATTCTTCTCCATTATGTAGAGACCGAAAATGATATTGAAACAATTATACAACTTCAGAAAAAATTGGAAGAACGTAAAAAATTTTTAGAAAGAAATTCTTAATATGACAGTTGCAAATTATGGTTCTGTATTTACATGTTGTTTTTTTGGCAGTCTTATGATGCTCTATCTTTATTTGTTTTGTAGAAGTAAGCATTTTGTTTTAAAGAATGGAACACTGGTAATTTATATTGGCATTTTTACTGTTGTTATTCGAATGCTATTACCTTGGAATTTTATATTTGCATCTAATATACCATCTACCAAAATACTACCCTTTTTATTTGACTTTTTTGACTTGCACATTGGAAATTTTAAAATTTTGACTATTCTTATCATTGTTTTAACCATTGGTAGTTCTTTTCATTTGGTTTTATATTTTTACAAGCTCTTTTCTTTCAAAAAGTTGCTTTACCAATTAAAACCTATAGAAGATGCTAGAATTTTAGGAATTTTTTCTACCATCTTAAATGATTTTCAATGTAGTAAACATATTTCTATCTCCAAAGTATCTGGTCTTTCCAGTCCAGCTATTACAGGATTATTCCATCCTGTAATTCTTCTTCCTGAGAAAGAATATCCTGATCAAGAATTGCAGTTCATCCTTATGCATGAACTGAATCATTATCTTCATTATGATCTTTGGAAAAGTTTTTTCTGTGAATTGCTCGTTTGCATTTACTGGTGGAACCCCCTTGCTTATCTAATGCGCTATCAAATGAAAGAAACTGCTGAATATCAAAACGATATTAGCCTTACTCAAAATATGGATGAACTTGAAAAAACAAATTATATGTTAAGCCTACTTAAGGTATCTTCACAAACACATACTTTTCATATTCTTCCAACTCTTCATTATCGTGGTGGGAGTTCTTCAAGTTTAAAAAAACGTTGCGATTTAATTGATATGCAGACCAATATTCACAAAAATTTATTTTCACAATTTTTACATATTGGAATTATCTTACTTTTATTTATTTTTTCCGTCTGCTTTATTTTTCAACCTAAATTCCCTGCACCAACTCATGATGAAGATGGCTCTATTGTTTTTGATAAACCAACCAGAAAAAATACCTTTTTAATCAAACAACCTAGCACTAGAGAATACAACCTATATGTAAAGCAAAATAAAAATTTATATGTTAATGTTGGATCAATTCAAAATCTTGAAGATTATAAAGATTTAAAAAAATATAACAATAAAAAGGAGGCTTTAAAAGAAAATGATAAAAAAATACAATAAATTTATTCTTATTTTTCTACTTTGTTTCACTTATTCCACAATATTCTATGATACTCCAGTCTCAGCACAAGAAACTGCTACCTTATCTACCACTACCATTTCAGTTGAAAATGATACTGTTATTTGTAGCGGTGACATTATTGTATGGAAATACAAAAATATAAATGGTAAACTATATAAAAGAAAATATAATCAAACTACACAAAAATGGATTGGAAATTGGATTCCCGCTTAAAATATTTTTCTTTTTTAGTTTGAATAAATATATATATCTTATGGATGTATATCCTCGAATCCATCAAATAATATTAAACCAACCTATTGCTTTAGATATTTGGATTGTAATTGTCTTAAAAGGGGAAATCGGCTAATGCCGATTTTGACCGATCATAAAAAGAAATAGAAAGAAATCGCAGAAATGCGTGCCTT